>Ga0214544_1000298_pt1 | contig 84358 bp, 46 predicted proteins | sample CNSS3metaG_FD_160074 | JGI IMG/M metagenome (GOLD analysis project Ga0214544, IMG submission 160074) | Root nodule microbial communities from cowpea collected in UCLA plant growth center, Los Angeles, California, USA - CNSS3 | ecosystem: Host-associated > Plants > Roots > Nodule | place: USA...
AAAGAAGTCGAGTTATTATGTCTTCGGATAGGTGAAGAAGTCATTCAGGCGTTTATGCTTCAAAGGCATTTAGTGTGATCTTTGATAGGTTTGGAGGAAAAAAAGGAACAAATCAACGAGATCAAATGAATAAAACTTGTTCTTCAGTTTTTTTTTTTTTTTTGCATGATCTGATTTTAAGGAAGGGAGATTCTTGATTTATTTATTTTTCTTAAATAGTTAATTTTCTTCTCAAATATAGTGGAGGCAGGGTTTGTGTTGAGAGGGCCCAAACACAAAATGCCTCGAGTTTTCTTTCTCTCGGGTTGGGGCATTTTTTTTTTATATATATGGAACTTAAAGGGAGTTAAAATTTTTGGGGGTGATCGTGGCTCCGCTCCTGCTGATAAGTGCTGGTTGAAAAGTTCACACGAGAGTCTTAGTCATTGTGCAATTTGATCATGCTGTTTGCATCTCTTTTATTTTGTGCGATTCCGACACGTGCACAAAGGGCAATTGCTTATTTGTAGTTTGTTTCTCTATAATGTTTAGTTGTCGGAAAGATTGACGAGTAAAGAAATGGAAAGGGATAAAGAAAAGGACCCTTCTGGCATGACTAGATGATGATGAATAGAGATTTGTCATTATACTTCTTTCTGTTTTGATTCATGGAATGTGGTTATGCTGGTTAGTGTAGGAGATTTCTCTTTCTGGGGGCAGGTTCCAGAACTGTTTACGGGAGATTCGCACTCGCGCTTGTGATGTAGAGGATGAGAAAAAGGGTATTAAGATCAAAAAGGAGGATTGGAGCAAACTGCATGTCCACATTGCTTCATACAACAATTTCCCTACTGCGGCAGGGCTGGCTTCGTCAGCTGCGGGTTTTGCCTGCCTAGGTAATATACACGTTAATCTTGTTTTTTCGTTTGTGCTTTCTTTCATTCACCAGTTGTGACAATTGAGTGGATTGCTTTGTAGCTACTAACAAGATTTGGGCATTCTTCCATTTGCTCCCTAGTTCTAACAACTTCTTTTGCCTTCTATATTTCAAAATGATAATCTTTCCGCACTTTGAGCTAGTGCTTAATGCGGGATGCTTGAGTCAGTCTATCAAATCTGATTGTCATTGGTTGGCTGCTTTAGCTGGTTTAAGATTGGTCATTCCAGAGTAAATATGGCAAGAATGGTAATAAAGAAACTTACCAGGAAAACAAATTGTAGCCGTACTGATATGATAAAATTTCCTGTGGATACTGGACTTGGTAACAATTAGCTTGAAGTATGTTTTAATATTGATTCAATAGTCTGTCATGGAGAATGGTTTTCCTGTTTAAACAGGTCACAAAGTATGTTTTATTCCTTAGAATTGGACTCATAGGAGCAGCGTCATGTGTTATTCAATAATAATTTGAACATTGCATCTCTCCCTTTATATTCTTTAGATTTATGTGTAGATATTCCAATTTCAGTTTTGTTGTGTCTATCTACTACACAAACTTGATCAAATTTCCATGCTTTCTTATTTGAAGTAGCAAGGTTCTCGGTGCTTGTTAATTTTATATTAGGCATAATATTAGTTACGACCTGTTATAACGATTTTGTTTTCTATTTGCAGCTTATGCCCTCGGGAAGCTAATGAATGTCAAAGAGGATGAAAGTCAGCTATCTGCTATTGCAAGGTCTTTCTTTTGTTAATGGGTTTAAAATTTGCAAGCTGTTACGGGTTTGTTTGGACAGTTTGGATCTTAGTAACATGTTGCACTTGTGAAAATTGTCATCATGTGCAGGCAAGGATCAGGTAGTGCTTGTCGCAGCTTATTTGGGGGATTTGTGAAGTGGGTAATGGGAAAAGTAAGTTAATCTGTTTTCTAATTTATATTTTCATACAATACCGTGTTATATGAGAATCCATTTCTAATTTTTACTCTTCAACATTTATAGGAGGATAATGGAAGTGATAGTCTCGCAGTTCAACTTGCCGACGAAAAACACTGGGATGATCTTGTCATTGTAATTGCTGTGGTATGACACTTTCAGTCTTTTTTATTGAATGGACGGGTTAGCTGTTGAGTTTTGACTTAATATTTCATTAACAATGGTTTGTTGTGGTCATTTCTCAATGTAAAGCCTGTAGGTTTCCGGTTTCCCATTTCTTTCAAGCTTTGTCGTAGTCAGTTCATTTTTTTTTTATTATTGTGCTAAACGTGACTTCGCTTTGGTGTCAAATTTTCCACTAAAACTGCTGGTTTTTATTCATTTAATGTTATTATCTATCCTATAGAAACACCGTTGTTATGTTTTCTCAGTTCGCTAACCTGATAATAATCATATTATCAGTTGGATATGGCTTTCTTCAGATCATAGAACTCCATATGCTTCAAATTTGTTACTTGTTTTTACTCCACTCAGTGAACACTAAGCTTTGTTTGTCCATATCATGTATGATTAAGTTTTTGCAACACCGGTGCAAGTTAAGTGTTTGCATTTTTTATGGCTGCTTTCACTTTTTAATATTTCCCGATTGAGTTGCTAATTGTTCTATGAAGCAAAATATTTTAAAAATGCGTCATTATTATTTGAAATTATATTAATTTTTTGCAATTTTTTTTGTATTATTGTAGTATCCTATTTATATCTATTATTGAATAATAAGTATACTAAATTTAGATCTTAATTTTGTTTTTTAATATGTTTATTCCATGTTATTCTTTTTGTAAATGACGTGTTTCTATTTCATCTTGGCACTATGTAACTGCTACATTGTATCTCATCTCATATCCCAAACTTTACTCAATACTCTCATCTTGCTATCTATTTCTAGGTTAGTTCTCGGCAGAAGGAAACAAGTAGCACCTCTGGAATGCGTGAGAGTGTTGAAACAAGTTTACTTTTACAACACAGGGCAAAGGTACTTCATCCCCGTGTACAAGTTTTGCACCAGTAACCATGTCAATGGTTATTTTACTGCTCTTGTTTTTATTAAAATAAAGGCATTCCTTGCGTATGGGTTGTTTCAATACAGCTTCAAAGAAGCTAATTTGGACTTATAGAAATGACTGAGGGCCTTCCTATAAGGTCTTTTTGGCTTATTTCAACTAGTTTTTGTCGAGAAGCTTAACAAATAAAGTTTATGAACTTATTTCAGTAAGCTTTGATGGCCACACTTCGGAATAAGCTTTGGTTGAATAAGTGCTTTATTGAGTTATTTACCCAATTTACCCAAATACACTTGTATGACACTGAAGAAAGGAATTCCATTGGTTTTTTTTCCTAGCACCTTGATATTATGGGCTTTTAATTACTAAAATCAGTAAGAAAATTGTTATTTTTGTCCTCGCTAAGAAACTTACCTCAACCATTTTTTAAGTATGGAATTTATTTTCCACTGTTATGCTGTCAATTTCAATGTTTGAATGCAAACACTTGTTATTAATTATAGCTTGAAAGTTTGTGGGCTGTTCATTGCCCTTTGTTATATAAAAACGTAAAAAACTATCTCAGTGATTTAGTTTGGACAATTTTTTTATTTGTCGTTTTCTCGTTTGGATGATGCAATAGGAAATTGTGCCAAAGCGGATACTGCAAATGGAAGAAGCCATTAAAAATCGTGATTTTGCATCTTTCTCACGATTGGCCTGTGCGGATAGCAACCAGTTTCATGCAGTCTGTCTGGATACATCCCCCCCTATATTTTACATGAATGATACATCCCACAGGTAGTTTCTTATACTTGCAAGATGTGGTTATTAATACAATGTGTATGTGATAACGTACAAGTGTGACACGGTTCTTTCCTAATTAATTATTGATGGTGCATTTTTTCATCAGAATAATCAGCATCGCTGAAAAGTGGAACCGTTCAGAAGAAGCTCCCCAGGTTTGAATTACTTTATTGGTCATATTATTGTTATATGTAGCACAGTTTATTCCAATGATCAAAATTTGTGAAGTTTATCTCAAATTAATATAAATATTATTTGGACTTTTGTCATACTAATTTTTTTATTATTATTTTTATAATAATCTTCAACTTCAAACTTAGGGACAAATCTTTTGCATTTTGTAAGTTGGCCGTATCATAGTGATAAACATATATACTTCGAAAAGGATATATCCCCGAGTTTCATTAATAACAATAACAACTATTATTATTATTATTATTGTAATACACTGGTCTGTATATTTCTATTTTGATATTTATGTAGTTTTGATTTGCAGGTAGCTTATACGTTTGATGCGGGGCCAAATGCTGTTCTGATCGCACGTGACAGGAAAACTGCTACCCTTTTGGTTCAGAGGCTGCTTTATTACTTCCCTCCGAATTCAGATGACCTCGACAGGTGATTTTTAAGCTTTTGAAGTTGCATGCATACTATTCTTAGAGTTTTGTCAATGTCTTGAATTTCTTAGTTACCTGCAAAACACTCTCCCTTCAGTTACATTATTGGAGACAAGTCAATTGCAAAAGATGCTGGAATCAACGGAATAAAGGATGTGGAAGCTTTGCCACCTCCTCCAGAAATTAAATATAACATTCCATCACAAAAATACAAGGGGGATATCAGTTACTTCATATGTACCAGACCTGGAACGGGACCTGTTTTGCTTTCTGATAGTAGTCAAGCACTTCTTAACGAGGAAACTGGGCTTCCAAAGTAAGTTTATGGAAGGTATTGTCGTGATTAATCTATTCTTCGTTGGGCTTCACTAGCAGCAGGGTTTATGAGCCCTAAATATTGTGACTGGAGGACCCTTTCAAGGAAGTCCCTGCACCCATGGCATAATGATTCGCTCATTCCAATTCGCAGTTTTTTTATTTGGTTATCCGTTGTTCTTGTTTCAGATATAGTTTAGGCTATTTTTATGGAGAAAATAAGTCTCTTTCCGTTTCTGTATTGACGTGAGCTTGTAAGTTAAAACTTGTTTGTTTTTTCTGCGATCAATTTCCCTATTTTTCTATATTTATTCCATTGTACCTCTGCTTAAGAAGTTTCTTGTTCACCATATGGACCCCTCACCCGTAACATTTTGTTCAAGCCAGCCAAACAGACATTGCAGCATTGTAACTTGATTTCAATGCTTAGTGCACTTTTCTGTATAACAGAAAGCTTGTCCAATCTGTTACGTTATGAAGGCGACACTTCCATCAGTTGCTTCATGTCAACGTTCTCAACGATGTCTATGGTAGATCATTTATGACAACAGGTACACATTGAACTGAATTATTATAGAATTAAATTAAACTTTAATTTAAATGAATTAAATTGACTTGCATATTTTAATAACTTAAATTGAAATATACTATTCTAATTTGTTTAAATTAATATAAATTGTTTGAATTATTATCAATGGGGGATCCTATCTTAAATAATATTTTTCATTATTACAAATTATATGTCAGTTTATTTTAAACAGTTAAGAGCAATTTCTTTTCTAAAAACTAAATTAATATAAAAACTCAATACAGTTTTTTTAAAACAATTCAGTTCAAATACCATTTAAAAAGCCTAATTTAAACAATTGAGAGATATCGAAACAAAGTCTAATTCCGTGAACTGTGACTTGTCTTTGTATGGCTGAATGATCAATTTACATTGATTTGATGAGGTTCCAAGTCGAAATGTGGTTCTAAATGGGTAAATGATCAATATCCTATATATGTAATTATATATATATATATATATATATATATATATATTAATTTGACATTATTTATTTATATTTGAATCCACAATTGTTCTAATTTAACCAAATATTGTACTGATATAATAAAAATGTTATGCTTTTCAAAAAAAAAGAAGAAAACATTAGGATATCAGATTTTTATTATCATAACCAAGTGATAATTAATTCATATGACAAGGTTGGTGATGATTGCGGAGTTTCATAATACAATTTAAGAGTTATGTGACGTTTAGATGTTTACCATTGATATATTGATTCGGATATAAAGTTAATTAATAATTATACTAATTTAATGTGTATGTTTATAATTTTTCATTTATAACAATGTCTATTTTAACAATCATATTCCTATCAATGCTTTCAAATGGACATATATATACTCATAAATTAGACTAAAAAGGTCTAACGATCCTCAATAATTATGCCATGGTTTATTTTGACTTCCATTTGTATGTATGATCATTAACCTGATTTTATAACACCTCCAATAATATCAATTAGTGGCAACAAGTTCAACATTGCTCTAAATATGAATATAATGATTAGAGAAGTAAAAAGGTGAGCAGCAATTATAGTAAAAAAGAAGAAAAGTGTTACAGATATCAATTACCACAATGAACAGCAATGTCAACAATGTCCATGGTCCACACCACCGGAAGTCATGCCTTGACGAAACACTTTTTTCAACACAACAAGGCCCTTCTAAATTACAGAGCCCTCCCTCCTTTGAACCACTCACACTATGCTCTCACCTTCTGCTTCAATGCCAAAACTAAAGCTTCTCCTACTCTCCTTTCTCTTCTACACCATCTTCCCATCTTTCTTCCACTGCACATTATCACTCATCAATTCCCAGGATGAGCTCAGCTGGATTGCCATGGAAAATGAAGAAGACATTAACATGGTGCAAACCCAGAGAGATTCTTGGAAAAAATGTGATTTTTCCGTAGGAAAATGGGTTTTTGATCAATCATACCCCCTCTATGATTCCAACTGTCCCTACCTCAGCACTGCAGTTACTTGTCAAAAGAATGGAAGGCCAGATTCTGACTATGAGAAATGGAAGTGGCAGCCAAATGCTTGTTCTATCCCAAGGTGTTTCTATAGTATCTAAACTTGGCCAATTGTTCATAATGCCAACATGTTATCACTATTATTTTATATGCATGCATGATCGATACATTTTTTTTCTTTGTTTGCTATAATAGATATTAATGCTCATCATTGTTGTATATAAATTTTGCTTCTTGATGACACCTGCAGGTTTGATGCACTGGGTTTTCTCGGTAAAATGAGAAGAAAGAGAATAATGCTGGTGGGTGATTCCATAATGAGAAACCAGTGGGAATCTCTTGTTTGCTTGGTTCAAGGAGTTATTCCAACGGATCGTAAAAGAGTGACCTATAATGGTCCTTCAATGGCTTTCCATGCTATGGTAGGGATCGATCAATCAAACAATGGAGCTTTTTTTTTTTTTCCTTTTGAAAATGACTCATATTTTTGTTCACTTTGCAGGATTTTGAGGCATCAATTGAGTTCTTCTGGGCACCATTGTTGGTAGAACTGAAGAAAGAATCTAACAACAAGAGAATTCTACACTTGGATTTGATTGAAGATAATGCGAGGTATTGGAGGGGAGTTGATATTCTTGTGTTTGATTCAGCTCACTGGTGGACTCACTCTGGTCAAACAAGCTCGTAAGAAAGCTTTTTCATTCCCCAGTCTTTCGCTGCATAACTGAAATTTTTAAATAGTCCTTGACCATGAACCAAAGGATACCTAAACTTTTTGCCAGCTTCACATTGTAATCGATTCACCCTTGATGAATATCAGGTGGGACTATTACATGGAGGGAAATAGGATCATCACAAACATGAATCCTATGGTTGCCTATCAGAAAGGACTCAGTACATGGGCAAGATGGGTGGATCTTAATTTGAATCCTAGAAAAACCAGAGTCATTTTCCGAAGCATGTCACCTAGGCACAACAGGTTCAGTCTTTTTTTTTATGCCTAATTTCAACAAACTCTCTGAATTTGAGTATATATAGAAATCTCGCTAGAATAGGCTTTTTAAAAATTGGCTCTGATACTATGTTAGGAAGTGAACTTTAAGCTTAACTTAACTTAACTCTACAAAACCGACTTGTAAAATGAGATTTGCATCCCATTTATATACTATGAAATTGTCTTATCTCTAATCGATGTGAGACTTCAAACATAATAATGAGTTTTCTTGCTATAAAACTTATCACTGTTCAAATAGATGCCTGATTTGTCATCTATGTAACTTCAAACATAAATTTTCACATCAAGGATTGAATTACTCGCTTTAGAAGATCAGGATGCAGGATTCATAATTTTGTTCACTACACTGAGCTACTCTGGTTCCATGTTTTCACATGCAGGCAAAATGGTTGGAAATGCTATAAGCAGAGACAACCTGTACAATTTTTCAGCCACTTACATGTTCCTGAACCTCTGGTAGTGCTGCAAGGAGTAATAAAGAGAATGAGATTCCCAGTGTATCTGCAAGATATCACAACCATGACTGCTTTCAGAAGAGATGGCCATCCTTCAGTGTATAGCAAGGCAATGAATGAAGAGAGGCAGAAAACAGGCACAGGTCTTTCTTCTGATTGCAGCCATTGGTGCCTCCCTGGGGTGCCAGACATTTGGAATGAGATGCTCAGTGCATTGCTCTAACTTTGACATCAATGAAATATCTATGGAAAATGCAAGGTCTTAAACAATTCATCATGATAAGGGTTTGTTTTTATATCTAGTGAGCCTCCAAGAACATGGTTGTATGTTTTTCATTATCAATGTTTTCTGATGGCACATTATGCTTGGATTTGTATTTCTGATTTCCACAGGACTGCCAAATTACCCTTTAGTTTGTAATTTTAAGTGGAGATTACTGAAGTGAGGAAAATGCATATATATGTTATGTATCAGTTATAATACTTGTGTTGATGCAAAACCAACCCATGTTCTTGCCAGATAAAAAGTCATAAAATTTAGACTTAAATGGATTTATATTGCTATGTTAGGGTTGAAATTCAAATTTGATTTCTTTTTGTTTTCAAAAACTTGATCTCTCTCTATTTTAATTATGTAGAGCTTTATTTCATATCTTAATTGCCATCCAATTTTTTTTTTTCAGAAATGCTGACCTGATGCCCTGTAACATCCTACATCATATAATATGGGTAAAACAGAGTGGGAGAAAAGATTAAAAAAATACTACAAATTGAATGCGTAAAATTTTATCCATGCTCGTGTTAGTTAAGAAGTGAACTTTAAATCTAGTTGGACTAGATATTAATGGGTGATTCAATAGTGATGAATTTTAAATCTAACTCAATCTAACAAACTCAACTTATAAATTAAAGTTTGCACTCATTTATATATTATGATTTAATCTTATCTGTAATCGATATAGGACTTCCAACCGGTTTTTCCAAAGTGCTAGACACCTATAGTCATGCTTATGTGATTCCCAATAAAGAAAGGATAACAGCTAAATGCACATGAGAGAAAGCAAATTAAAATGCTTTTAGAAAAGGTTGAATAACCAAAAGGAGGAAGGGGAATAATTAAGAAATGAGCTTTTGAAGCAGTTACAGCCTCTTTGAAATGATACCGCTGGTTAAAAAAACCCTGCCATAAGAAAAACGTAGAAGAATGGTAAAGTAAAGAGTAGAGACACAGATAAGAAACATGTCCTGAAATGTGTATAATTGAACCAAATGTCAATGATTGTGTTGAAAGAAAAAGTAAGAAGTTGGAAATAAGTACCAATCTGTTCAAACAACTCTTAATCTCCATAATTAACTGAAGGGAAGTGACTTTTCAAAATGGAAGCACTTTTACACTTAATCATGGTAGCTCTAAAATCAGCCCTTGAAGTAAAAAGGGCTGAATTATTAAAATAATTAACTATTAATCAATCCAATGACTTTCTGTTGATGGGATACTAATTAAACAACAACTATTACACATTATGCAACAGGTATGCATAATTGTAATATTAAATTTTCCACTTTGCGTGTGTGAGGAAAATTAATTCTAAACAAGGTTACTTTTCACAAGCATACCATTTAAGTGCAATACTATTAAGAGGAAAACGAACTTAGGACAAACAGAAGCAACGTAATGTTACAAAAAAAAAAAAAAAAACTTTACTAGAACGTGAGATATTTTTTACCGGGTCGGATCTTAAGTTTCTTAGAAATGTAATACCTAGTTTTATTAGACTAGTTAGTTTCTTAACAAGAACCTTGGATACCTCGACCAAATTGCATTCCCTCAAATCATGAGCTTATTTCGCTTTTGACAAAAATGTTGCAAGTATATAACAGCTTCACAAAACGTCAAAAACTTCGTAATTAAAATACATTGATATTGTCCTCAGAAGTTACAACTGAATTTGACCTTGGACTACACTAAATTACTAATAAATAAGGTAATCATGGTTATTAAAGTTATGCTTTCCTGTTTAGAGAAAAACTTTCTTAGTTTATTAAGAAATATCACAGAACAAAAACAATAGAAAAAATCTTCTCCTTTACCAAAACACTATTTGTCTACTTACGACGACCAGAGATCAGATTAAGAGTGAACCAAATCCTCTTGTTTCGGTGACTGTTAAGCACAAATACTGAGAACTTTTCTTTTTGACATAATTTTATCAAATAATAAAATGGCAACAAGAGTAACCTATCAAAAACATCCAAGTCCACCAATAATCAAAGGCATAAGAGAAAACACCCTCCTTTATGTAAATCAACTGCTATACTTTTGTGTGATGTTTTCCAAATTTGTGTTCTTTTTTACTCTCTCAATTCAACTTACGTATATTGTCAGCAATTTACTGAAGAATTTAAATTATGAAAATACTGGTTCAAAGAATGCGTAAAGCTGCCTAACTTCAAAACAACTGAATTTTCTCTCCACACCTAACCATTTTCCTCCTCAGCAATGCACATGCCAAAACCTCGTTTGCCGTTGCCTAGTATACATAATCACAGAACCAAAGACATAACTACGAGTCACCGGCATTCTTGGTCTTTTCTCGTACCATTGTCTTGACAAACAGCTCCCCAGCCCTGTACGAAGATCGCACCTGCAAAACACAGAGAACTTTCAGTAAGGATTCAATGAAGATGATCAGAAAATTGTACCACTTATCAACTGAAGTGGAGCTATTGAGGAAGCGTATTAAATGCATAAAATGGTTATTACAGACACACATATGTTCATTGAGTCATACCACAAGAAGGGTACAATAAAAGTCTGATTTATTTGGTAAGAGCTTACCAGTGGACCACTTGCTACATAACGAAAACCAATAGATTCCCCATATTCTTTCCAGAAGGCAAACTTCTCAGGGGTAACGTACTCTTTGACAGTCAAATGCAAGGGAGTTGGCTGCAACAATAAAATCTTTTGAATTAGCTATAAGCCCCAACAAGTTAGCAATCAATAAGAAAGAAGATTGTGAATGTCAGCTCCACCAACCATACAATAACCCCATGCAGATTCAATAAAATATGTCATTGCAACTTAGAATTATGAGATCATGTGAATGATTAGCACAATCTGTAAGCATGGATAGAAGTTTAAGATTTGATTTCTAATCTATGAGAATGATACTGTACTTAGTGTTCGTCTGTTATGAGTATGTGTATTGTCAGCACCCTATTAGGTTATTTTAAACGCTTCAGAGTTTAGAGAAGCAAGTATGGAAACCACTAAAGCATGTTCCGTTAACTAACCTGTAAATATTGACCAAATGTCATAATATCGACATCAATAGCCCTTAAAGCAGCCATTGCTTCCTTCACCTCATCATCAGTTTCTCCAAGGCCGAGCATTATAGACGTTTTTGTTATCATACGCTCCTTGCTATGTTTTGCATGCTTTAGAACTGACAGGCTTTGCTCATACCTGCAATCGTATACAACATATAGGAAATACTATACTTATTCCATATACATTTCTTATATTAAAGGTTCTGTATTTCCAGTATATCAACTATTCCTCATTAAAGAAATTATAAATATTAGATTTTATTGTACTTTTAAGGAGCAATGGTTTATGGTTGATATGAGGACAAAGCTCTAGGAGCAATAATGCAACTTACCCTGCCCTAGGATCTCTAACAATTCTTTGGAGGCGTTTCACTGTCTCAATGTTGTGAGCAAAGACATCTAAACCTGAATGAACCAGAGTTTCTACTGCCTTCAAGTCACCCCGAAAATCGGAGGTTAAACACTCGACCATGATCTCAGGTTTCAGATTCTGCAAAAGCAAATTATACAGGCAACAATCAGCATAAATATACAATTTGCATTGTATACCCTGTAAAATACATTATAAAACAACATTCTAGTATATCAAAGCACCTTCAAGGCTTTCACAGTCTGAGCAAAATGGCCACTTCCTCCATCGGGTATATCATCACGATCCACACTTGTTAGGACAATATAATCCACACTGCAAAAAACGGTAACTCGGAATTACAAGAGAACAATGAGATCTAATAAAGTTTTTATATGCCCATGATCAATCTAGGCATTGAAACCCGTTGAAATTAGCTCATGATCCACACAGAGGATCGTTCATTCTGATTTGTCTCAAACCATCACATAATGCACACACTCACTCACCCCCAACTTGCTATGGCCTTGGCAGTGTTTTCCGGTTCCATGGGATCAGGAGGTGAAGGATTTCTACTGGTTTTAACAGCACAAAACCTACATCCACGTGTGCAAGTATCCCCGAGAAGCATGATTGTCGCAGTTGCAATCCCATCTCCACCTCCATTCCAACACTGTGCACACAAACACACACACACATTACAATCCAAAACTCAACAAATAACAACGAGAGCGAGTGAAGAAGAAAAGCAATGAAGAAAAAAGTGAAGAGAATTGAACCTAACCTCTCCTATGTTGGGGCACTGTGCCTCTTCGCAAACAGTGTTGAGCTTCAACTGGGAAAGAGATCCCTTAATTTCTAGGAACCTTTCACCCTGCGGAGCTTTCTGCCGCAACCACTCGGGCTTCTTCACGTTTGGGTCTCGCCCCGTGTGCGGGCCCAGCCCACCAGGCCCAACAACCTTCTTCTCTACCGACACCGACGAAGCGTCGCATCGAATTGTTCCCCAACTTGGAGGACCGAAACGGTGGCGTTTATGAGCACTGGGAGATGGGGTTGAGAAGGAGACGGAAGGAATGTTGTAGAAAGATTGGCGAATCATTTTACTGTGAATGGAAATTTGAGATGAATTGCGATGATGCAGAAGTTGTAGTAGTTGAAGGCATTGGTTTCTCCGTCCACAAAATGAAATTCGGTGTGGTTTTCTTGAGACAGGTTTATAAAAATGGAAGAGGGTGAGAATGGTTGAACAAAGCAAAGAAAATTACAAAAACCCAGAACAGACATAATTCTTTTTCCTTACACCCCTCACAGATTCTTTTTAATAGATAATATAAAAGCATTTTATTTTGTTATGTCTTCTTTAAATAAATAAAAAAAAGTGTATGTCTATTTCTGTAGTATATTTTAAATAATTAAGAAAAGTTGCCCAAAAAATAGGCAAATAAAAGTTTACTGTTATATTTGAGAAAATTTTAAAAAGCATAAATGTAATTTACTTTTATTTATTTTGAAATTTATTCTTCATTTTATTTTGAAATGTTTCATATTGTAATTGTTTAAAAATAATAGTCTAAATTATAAAAATCAAATGAGCTAAAATTTGTACAATATCCATCAGGTACTATTAGTATAAGTTCTGAATTTTTAGTTATTATAAAAGTTAATAAATATTCCATATGAATACCTAGATGATAGTTTATTTTTTCTATTATTAGTGCAAAGACAGTTACTCAAAATGAAACTCGAAAAAAAAAAATGTTTAAAATCTGTATTATTTAGTTGAAAATGAAGAGAATAAAAAAATTATTTTCCTAATTTGAAATTTTGCATTCTCTTTTCTATTATTTACTTTCCTCTCATTCATTAATTAAAGTTCGATGCTCAGTAACAGTTACAGTATAAATTTCACGAAAATACAGTAATTCCAAGATTCAACTTTTGAAATCACAAACAACCCGAAATATCGTGAAAGGAACCAGGCATTGCCAATAGATCATTAAACAATTTCATTAATTGAACAAAGAAGAAGTAAAGCCAGGAAACCCCTTGTAACAGCAAGAACATTTTAGATCAACATTTCTACGCAGGCGCACATCCCAACCATGAACCTTGTAGGGAGATTTGGATACCCAACTTTAAACTTTATAGCTATCACTATACCAAAAAACATGACAGCATAAAACACGATAGCATATACTGGCAGGTGTTTAAAATTGCGTACAATAAAGCTGACAGGTTCTAACATTGTAAATAACTTATAAGTCCATATGGGAAAATGCACAGCGGGATGACCAAAATTTTGTTGAAGAATGTAGTAGTTACAACCTAAAGGACTCTAGATCATATGAACAATTGACTAGATTTTTCTTTTTCTTTAACCCTTTCTTTGGGTTTCTATGTTTGTATTTTGTAGATAATAAGTATACAAAAGAATGGGCATAATTACAAGTTCCCGTCACAAGAGGCACGAATTGTATGAGCATCTTTCCACCGATACAGCACCCTTGTTCATAAATACCAAATACTGCATGGGATTGGGAATGTATAGTATCTTGCATTCGTCTTCATAAAATCATGTTCAAATCAGACAGATCATCCATTGGTATCTCTAGGCCAATAGCGTCATTATCTTGCAAATCGTCATCAATGTTCAGCAGCCAAGAATCCAGGTCTTGAGGTCCAGTAAGTTCATTACCTACACCTAGTTCTATGGAGTCTAATTCATGCAGGTTTGTGATGTCCATGCGTTCCTCAGTTCCAGTGGACACATTGTGAGGTACAGATCCAGTTTTACTTTTTCTGTTGCCATGACTGGAAATAAATTCATTAGAACCACAAGCCAATTGATGCTCAGAGTTATTATTTTCCATTAACTTGCTAAGAGGACCATTTCCAGAACTAGATAGTTGAGCTGTCTTTGGTTTAGACTTTGCTTTCGTTTTCCGCTCACCCCTTGTATGACTTGCAGAAGAACGACCACCTTTTGTTACAGAATTTTTTCCAGAAGAGTCTTTGCCCCTGTCTCGTTCACTCCTCTTTCCCTTTGCACCACCAGGAGTTGATGCAGACCTTAGAGAAGGACTAGCGCCAACATCATCAAGCAGCAGTTCCTTTTTCTTCCCTCTGTTTACAATTGGTCCTGTCCTACCAAAATCCTGGTTGGAGGGCTGGTCTAGATTTCCAGACACATCCTGCTCCTTGCGAGGGAAATAACCTGCAAGAACAAGGCCCAATTTGTTAAGCAATTATCCTCCTAGTCCAAATCAAGATATCAGAAAAAAGGAACGGAGACAAAATAAATTAAGCAAAAATCAACATCCTAAGGAAATTGTTTCTTGACAAGCATGACGCCTCAGCTAAATTTATTCTAGTATGAGTACTATACCAAATGATTGCAAAATAATTAAAACAGGAAACCTGAAGGTGCAACTTCTTGCTGAGAATTTTGACCAAGTGATAGGTTTGCTGCAACAGCTGAACCAGTATTGTTGTCATGAGAAGGAGCAGCAACTAGGGCATCTTTCAAAACAGGGTCCAAAAAACAACTTTTCCCTGTTTCCTCAAATTTGTGGCATAGAGCAAGAGTCCTCTTCATAAAAGCCAGAGCAACTGGCCTTGAGACCTTAGAAAGTCCGTATCTCGCAGCACTAGTTCCACGGGTTGCCTGCAAAAATTATCAAGGGTCATTTCACGGAGCAAATGTTATGCTACCTTAACTCTTTCAGACAAAAGCATTGTTACAGCACCACTCTTAAAAGAATAATCTAAAGGGAACATGCTACATACTTAGTAACACATGAGGGGAAGAGGAGACAGTAACCTCCGTAACAAAAAAAAAGTACGCTGCATTTCAATTAGAAATAAGATGATCGAAATAATCTGTTAAATAGCTCGATTTAATTACCAGTTGCAACTTGTAACAACATCCACATTCTACAGATTATCAATTCATTGAACAAAGAAACAGGAAAAAAGCACAGTAAAAAAGCTTATTTACCAGTTTTTTCTTATAAGCCAGCTCGACAAGTTTGTCCATGGCAACTTGCTCAAGGGCTCTGCAAAGTGTACAGAATATATTAGTTATTGGTGAGGGGACCTAATGATACACAACTAACAATCTATCGACATAGAAAGGATGAACACGTGAAACAATTTATGAATATCAAAAGTATAATCATGAAAGAAATACATAATTCTGAATTTAGTACCGTTGTTCCATTTCTCTGCCTCGTTCTACTGCTTGAATAAGTTTCATAAAGCATTCTCTCTTTTTATTGACCTGTGAAATTGGTCCAAATGGAGTGTACATAATTGAGTAAAAAATGAATCAAGAATAACTAAATCATAAGCAGATCCATCATCCTAAATAACTAACTACTTTACATTTAAGCAGTCATGTCAAGCATAAGACAAAAGAATCAAAAACCTGTTGGAAGAGTCCTTTCTGCAATTGCATAATATCTTGATTAATAGCTTCACAATCTCCATCAGCAAGATCAGGCTTTTAGACAACAATAAGGGGATCAGTGACAGAAGTTAAAAATTGAAGCCTTGATTAGAAAAGTGAACTAATTTAACCATATTCAATACGTATTAAACTATCTCAACAATAATATCTCTCCGAAAGCACATCATGTCCAGTTCCTAAGAGATTAAAGTAGACAGAGACATATAAACAGCAAATCTCTTAACACCATCACACGATCATTTAGCTTGAACATATAACCGATGCATATGAATAAACCACGATCTATTGGCTTCTAAAAGTTTCTAAAAATGAGAAGCTTACCACTTGTTCTGGATATAGGCCAATACTCTGTAGCTCCAGTAAGAGTTTATCTTCCATGCTCATTTGCTCAAAATGGCAACTGAAAGATGATGAGCATGAATTTATGTGCATACCCAAAGACCCATCATTGCCATCTTCAGATAACATGGACAGCCTGGTTTCTGGATACAATGATCCCTGATCAATTTGCAAAGAAACGCCAGGTTCTTTCATAGGGATGTTTGCACAACTAGTATGCATAGCATTGCCATTACAAGAAACCTTGCCAGAGTTGAATACATATTCCATCTTGATGTTGGATTGGTTCTCAACACCCTGAAAGAAGCAAGGCAGCTGAGAAGAACCATCTCTTTCACACAGAAAAGACATATGCCCATCTCCAACAATGTCTTCATCAATTTGATCATCAATGATCAGAGCTGTCAGCACTCTTTGATACAATGGTGCAACTTTGTTTCCTTCTGAACCCATTTGTCTGCACAAAATACTAAAATCTAGATGTTGATCAACCATGTCATCCATTAAGGGTATCTCTTTCGAATCAGTTTGATTGCTTCTGTCTTTTTCTCTAGAGAGAGGACTTTGTGACACAGGATTTTCGGTGTGTGTAAGTCTATCCTGAAATGTAAATGAAAGATAAATGTTGAAGATTGGATAATTAACATCGAATCTTTAGAAATCATTGGAAATGTAAATGTGCTTGACAAATGTTCACTTTTCACTTCTGAAGTATAATGTAAAAGTCATATCTAAGTTAATTTCTAATTAGTTCACATTTGACAACTTCAAATCTTTACACTGACAATATAAAAATTAAAGTCCTTTAACATTCCAGTTCACGTCACCAATTTCAAAAGTTAATTTATGCTCTACGGCTTTTCAAGGTAGTATAATGTTTAATAATCACAGGCAAGGCAATACTTTAAAAAACAAATGGACCAGAACCTGCAAGTTTTCCCACGATAGGGAAACAGACAGACATCATTCAACATGTTCCGTTAGAGGCACTGATGCAATGAGCAGCACATAATTGGGTTTTTCTAAATTATGGAAAATAATTAAACAAGATAAAGACATATTTCAATAACAAATTATAGAAGAGGTTTTACCACGTCAATGTGATGCGATGCATCTTATTGGCTAATATATATGATGCAAAAGAATGGAAGAATATAATGATAGCAAGAACCATAAAATTGGGATAACAGCTCCAGAATTGCTGTTTAGGTTTACTTTGGATGTGGTGCAAATAACTAACAAAATAATCGTACTTCAGCTACATGCGACATCAAATTCAAATTAAAACTAAAAGCAGGAAACATGCTCACTAATAGTACTTAAATTGTTACAAGTACAAGCCAATTGACATTACGTTACAAGGTATCAAACAGATAAAATGCTGCAAATATAAGATATTATACATTACCAGTGCATCACTTCCAACGCCTAGCATTTGAGACAGACATCTCAGATCAACGTCTGTTGTTTTAACCTGATATCAAGGATAACATAAAAAGAGAGGGAAAATGCCTCTATTAAATGCTACTTAAAGTTCATAAAAGCATATATAGTTAAAGCACCCACCAGGTGCTTCAAGTAGGACATGGTTTCCAAGCTGACAGGAGCAAAAATAGGTTCCAGATTCTTCCAGAATGAACTACAACAGCCAATATCTGCCAAGGACAAAAGCAACATATTAATGGAATTCTTTTACACATATATGTATACCCAGTCGCAACTGGCAAGTATACAACTGCAAAAGCGTAAACCAGATTTGAGTTTAGTTACATACAACTGGCATTGCTAGCAAACTTAGCAGCAGTTAATAGCTCCTCCCGGTCATCATCCTCCACTGGCATTTCAGATGGTTTAATACATTATACAAAAAAGAACAGGCAATACAATCATATAAATTTTGCATGCACAAAATTCCCCACAAAGTACCATTGAGAACTAACTTAATAACTAACATACCCCCCTTAAAACAGAGGAAGAATACAAAAGAGAAATATTAGCACTAAACTCCTTATAATGCACTACTACTAACAAAATATTATTGGAAATTACAAAATTTTGGTTCCACTTCCTATTTAAGGATGATTTTGTAATTTTAAATCAATTTTAACAATTAGAGTTTATTGCTATCACTATGTATAAAAGAAAACATAAATGATGCTGGACAGAAGTTAGGATCTAACATAAGATTTAGGGTTTTCAGATAGGTATAAACAGACAAGAAAATAAAAGTTCACTGCACTCTAGGTATGATATTTTAATTAATTCCATGAATTTAATGCAAGAAGTAGTGACTCAAACATATGGTATACCTGATATATCAGGGGAATTGTTAGTCAATGGATGCCCAGTTCGAATAGTAGCTTTCCTATCACATGATTTCTTCAGAGGAGGACGCCCTGGTTTACTGAAACAAAGACAAAGTCTTAAAAATATTCGCAACTTTCTTTACTGCAGCAGGGGAAGTGCCATTTTTGTTTTGACGACCAGAAGAGACTGAGAAAGAGAATTATACCTTCCATTCTTTTCAGAAGCAGGCTTCATATTTTTAATTGGCTTCATCAAGGTTGAAGTCTCTAACTTCTCTTTCATTGGCAAGATGCCACTCTTCAAAACTGAAGAGCCCCTACCACCCCTTCCCTGTCTACGCAGATCATCTCCAATCTCTTCCTTGTAGGGTATTTTTTTATTTTTTGATGTTAACATTGAGGAACTTGTAACATAAGAACGATTTATGGCACTTTCATCAATTTCATTACTTTCCAATCTTTTCACCTTCAAATTATATTCACCAGCACCAGATTCTTCACTTTCAGATAATCTGGTTGGCGGTGACATGTTTTCATGTTTCACTTTAACTGGTTGAATGCCACTGTTGATAGCACCGTTGGAAGTATGTAATCCACTAATAGTAGAAGACATTCTGGTACCAACATCGGAAGGGGACGAACCTTCTAATGATGTATGCACTTCATCACAATTTAAGACAGGGGACATCACATTTGCTCTTCGAGTGCGAGTAATTTTCTGGGGTCTCTGTCCAACCCATTGGGCCATATGGGATGAAGATGATACAGGCAAAGGACGCTTGCGATTTACAGTACCACTTACTGAATGAGGCTTGTTCACATTTAAAGGTTGTTCCTCAGTTTCATGTAATTCAGAAGATCGAGAAACAGAACATGAGTTTCCAGCCATCAAAGCACCGGTCCGTGGAGGCCTTGAAGCTTTTCCTTTCGACAATGCATGGATACCACCAGTATGATTATTGTCACAAACATTATACCTAAAAAATGGGATCAAAGAGATTAGCCGTAAAGTTGTAAAATAATGTTATCTTCGATGATTAAAAGCTGTCTATAATAAATGCATCATGAATATGAATGACAGATACATACTTATTTCCTTTAAGTACAACCCGTTCCTTATTTGATCCGTCCACTGAACCCCTTGACACCTTTTCTCGCTCATTATTGGCAGCTGTACATGCATTGGGTGTAGGAGACGAAGAACCATCAAGCTTGCTACTACTGCCAGAATATCCTGACCTGTGACAAACAGAATGTTGAAAACAGATTATCCCTCCTGTTTGTTCAGAGTAAATTAACTGAACGAAAAAATAAGAAAATGTCAAAATGTGCATAAAACCAAGCAAAAATTCGAATTTTAAATATTTCTCTAAGTGCAAAATCAGACCTAGCAGAACACCGGTAGATTTACTACTAAAGGAATTTCCCTTTTGAGCTAGTGTGTAACCAAGTAACTTTTTATTGTCTTTCGCAGCACATTGTAAGTCCTGCTTTTACAACATGATTACAGTGATTTATCTAATCTAACTTGAGGGAGAGTGTTGAAATAGAAGCTATATCATTTGTATTTATAAGCATTTGCACTACAGGCAGCAGATAGCCTCTTAAGTTACAATAAATTAACACTCACATGCCTATACTCTTGAGCAATTATATTCAAAGGATTAAGGGTTCTCTCTCTATATCCTGTCTCTTTCTAAATGGTCCATGCCCTGAAAATAAAAAAAATATCCAATTATTTGTTCCCAAAAAAGATGAAGCACCCACAAAATAGACTGGATGCCATTACCAAATAATAAAAGTCATCGTGTTAAAAAAAAGCCACATCTTACTGAAACCAGCTATCTACTATCATTAATGCCACATAGTAACATGTCCATAACATCTCAGATATACTCATTTTTGTAGCTTTTACTCTTCTCCAATAAGAATATTTTATATGAAGGAACTAATAACTGCCTAAACACAAAAATATTCCTAAACTCAATATGATAAATTGACTTCATAAGTTGATTTGCATGAATAAACACAATACGTTCATAAATCCAGCATGATAAATTCGCTATTTATACATTTAACATTCTATAACTAATTTCTACAGTTACTCATATCACTTTCCAGACATCAGGTAACATCTTTAAAAACAGAAATCCAAAATCAAAGAATTTGATAAATTTTGGTTACCTCAAACCATGAGCATCAGAACCTTGCAGACCTGAATCATTAGCTAGCCTTAGATGCGTAACTTTTTTCAGTTCTCCTTCCCCATCAATGGATCTGGCAACAACTATACCCATGGAACGTTTTCTTTTCATTTTTCTATCCCACGTTTCTCCACCTGCAGGTAATCTTCGAATCTTCTCTTCAACAATATCACAACCTTTGCTAACATCCTTGGTGTTGTCTCTATCCTTTCCAATGGCCAAAGGCTGCCTTGCATTGCTATGACTTAGTCCTTCAGCCTGGTGTTCTTCCAACAAAACATACATCGAGTAAATATGAATGTTGAAGAAATGAAGTTATGACATGGCAGAAAAATGTGTAGCTATTGGGATTTAGTTAAAAAAGAAAGAAAAAGAACATGGCATAGCCAGTATCCAAGAGATGAAAACCAAAGCAACAATTATTTGTCAATGGTTCTTTACAACAAGTGATGGCCTTCAAAAAGTTATAGGTGCAAATATATGTATATCAAGTAAAACTCCTCCGGATAATACAAAATTATTGACAATTAAGGTAGGATTAAAAATAAGTATAAATTTGTTAGTATTTCTGCGACAATTGAATCTCTTGCTACTTCATTGTTAATTTTATCCATTTATCATCCATTACAACCTTGCTATACATACAAGTTTTAATGCTTGGTGTTGGTCAGTCTGTCAGCCTCTTCCAGAGACAGGATTCCCTGTACTTTGGATATTCCTTTGCTTGTGCCTTCTTAAATAGTGATAATTGAAAATATGAAAGACGTCTAACATGGCCTATCCTCAACCATAACCGAAAAAATGCATCCTTATTAAAATGACTGATAAGGTTGCAGCATTAAATATTCAAGTATTTCACTCGAGTCAATTGCCAGTGTAACATGTAAATCTTTAGAGAAGCACATTCAAACAAAACATATATATAGTTGTACCAAATACAAGAGAATATTATCACCATGTCATACCTTATGCACCAGAAAAATTATATTCTATTGTTTGGTACTACTGGAATTATATTCTGATAAGGTTTACCGTAAAAAGTATGCAATAATACTTAATTGAATGCCACATAACCAAAATGTTGCTACAGAAAATGCAACAATTAATTAAGAAAACTGGCTACAAACCCGTGTCTCAGCTACTGATGTACGGATGCGCTTATTCAGAAAGTTATTCTTAGGTCTGTCCTCTAGTCTTTGATTCACAAGCTCTGATGGATTCCGATGAGTCTGACTTCCCATTTTTGAGAAGGGCGATCCACCCAACCTTTCATTTGGCAACAAATCGTTCCGAAGTTGCTTCTTTAAGCTTACAGCCTCCCAGCACTTGTTCAATTTGTCTAACGATTCATCCAACCTTTTTGATCTATATCTGAGAGGAATCTTAAAACTTCAGAACAAAAGAGGACTACTCGAGTGACAATAAATGAAGAGTCCAGGTCATCAGTTTTTAAACAGTTCTGGACAGTTTAGTCAAAATAAATTCCAAAATGAGAGATAAAAACTATAAAAATGATAGGCATTTAGTTATACATGCTGCAACTGCAAGTTCTCTGTTACAGAATTGATTGAAAATCATATCAAATGGGAAGAAATATTATATTGGTACGACTTGAAGAAAAGAATTAATGGTATTGTACAGAGTTCCTCAAACTACCTAGCCCTGACAGAAGCCTCTTGTACACTTGCTTTGAATAGTTTAAGTTCCTCCGTAGCCACTGGAGGGGGAGACTTCAGATTAGCAGTTCCAAAAGCATAATCTTCAAGTGTATTTCCAAAAGATATCCCCAGGACTCGTCTTAACTCACCTGACCTAGTATACTTTTGATCTCCCATGGTTATTGGATCTAACATCAAACATTGAGTAACATAAGTCAAATCCCCTGCTGATGTGGAATTCCCCCGTGACATATTAGCACCCGAAATAAACATTTTCCCCTCATTACCCTCACGAAAGCTTGCAGACCTGTCCAAAGTGCCATTCATCAAATTCCCTCTCTGTCCATTAGTAAAGCTCCCCTTGAAAGCCAATTCCTCTGATCTAGCAGCAGTTAAATCAAACCTAGTATTTCCAGCCATACGTCAGTGTTAACTAAACCAACAGGTGTACTGAGTATCTTCCACCATATTTTCTCTTAGCAACTCACATGGCAAAGGGTCTCTTGACAGCAAGCCCTTAAACCATAAACAAGTATGAGTAATCAGATACTTGAAATGTATCTGCAACAAGTGAATACCATGAACCATAATCAATATACAACTTCATACAATTTCAACCCGCACTCAATATCACTGAGAGCAAGTACACCTCAAAAAAAGTGACCCAATGGTTAATGTCACGCCATACGTACCCGGGATGCACAAAAATGTCGACAACCCTTGCAGAAACTCAAACTACTTCTACTTACAAAACAAACAACGCCACTGTAACCATAAACGTAACGGTTTTAACTTCGAGGTACAATAATGAAGTGAGAAGAAAAGAAATCTCACATTACCCATGTCATGCATAATAACAATGCTATGCAACTACAGATAAACTAAAATCACAGTAAACGAGATCAAGCGTGGTTCCCCGGCACACAAACGTCACTGGACAAAACGCACATTGGTGAAAACTAAACGAAGTAAGAACAGCTCCAGGTTTGAAGAAGCCAGCTGAAGTTTAAAGCAACGAAGCATGAGAAGATAATGAAATGGGATAAAAGAACGCGGGAGCAAAAGGTTTCGAAATTCAAATTTGCCTCCCGAAAAGAAAGCAAAAATAAAATGAGCGAAAAAGACTCGCAACCTAAGAATCCGAATCCAAAAGAAACAGAAGCAAAAAACTAGGGTTCGAAGAAATGCAAGCAAAATTGACGGTAGAAGAGCGAAGCAGAGAAAGAATTGAGAGAAAAGAGAATAGAGAGAGAGTGGAAAAGCGGCGAGAGAGTACCTGCATTGACCAGAGGATTGCGGAAGAGAGATCGAATTGGAGAGAATAAGAGGGTTGTTTGTGTTGGGGTAATTTGGAGAGTGGTGGAGGAGAGAGAAAGGGTCCCGCATGATTTATGAAATCAGGGCCCTTTATCCGATTTTGGAAATATGGTCAATGGTTGACAATCTTCCGTGGCCAAAAAATACTTTTATTGGGAAATTATTATTTATAAGAAAATAAATAAATAAAATACGGCAGTTAATATACTCGATTAAGCAAAGATAAGTTATTTTTTAAGTAAAGATAATTTGAGTGAATTATTAATTCAGTGCCTTCTAAAATAATGGGAGATAAACCCATAAATATAAAGTGATGAGATTATTAACTTGTCTTTGTAACAGAACAACAAAAACATGTAGAAAAAACAATTCAAGGAACAATAAAAAAGTAATTTCAATAAATTAAAGTGTTGTCCAAGAAACAAAAGGTTAAACTATGAAGAAGAAAAAAAGGCTATATAAATACGTGAACCTCTTAGATTAAAATTAACACTAAAATTTAACTAATTAAAAATTATTTAAAATAAATCAATGTACATAAATGTATTAAATAACATGAGAAATAAAAAAGAGAAATAACTTACAAAATACATATAAAACGGAACAAAATAGGATTTTAATTTCATTTATCAACTAAAATGTTGATGGTTAATATTAGTTAATGTTTTGTAGTGATAACAAAAGTAATATTAGTTAATATTTTGTAGTGTTCCAAGGACATTGATTAAAAATAATGGGTACCTATAAAATTTTATAAAAGTTCATATTTAGTAATGATGCTAAATAAATTCTAATCCAATAATTATTAATGTAATTTTATTTTATTTGAATTATAAAAATGTTTATAAATATTATACAACTATATTTAATAATTTATATGACACACACAAATAAAAAGTTAAAAAATAATAAAATAATAATATTTTAATATTTCTAGAAATTTCCAAAAAAAATTGTTTTTTTTGGCAAAAGTTAAAGACAATATTTTTCAAACGTTTCAAAAGTTTTTATATTTCAAAATTTTATTAAGAAGTTCACTCTTCAAGCATCAGAGATATATGTTTTCTTATCTATTATTACATACCTTAAAAATTCAAAATTGTTCGGTGTGTGTAAGAGAGATATTGTTTGAAAATTTCAAAGTGTATTTTTATTTTATAAAATATGTTATATGTATTTATAATATAATTAATTGATATAATTAGCTATTTCAAGTCAAAATTATGAAATCTAAGATTATTAAGCCTTTTGTTTCGAATTAAACAATTATTTTGAGGATTAAATATATTTTTGTGTTTTAACTTTCAATGAATTGTTTTTGTTTATTTTTGTTCGTGCTTTCTGTGTTAATTTAAGTTTTTTCTTACATTTAATTATATTATATTTGTAACAACATTGAAATGAAAGATATGGATTAAAAAGGAGGAGACATGATATAACAACTTTAACCTTATTCTATTATTTTATTATTGTTAACTTTCGTGTATCAAATAAATTATTAATTACATTTGTAGAAAATCTATGGACACTTTCGTTCTTTAAATGAAATAAAACTGCATTAATGATCATCGAGGTGTGAATTCATTTAATGTCACATGTAACTATGAAAATATGCAAATTTGTTTGTTTATTAATTATTCTTAACCAATATCCTTAAGACACTAATTAGCAAGATCCAAGACTTATTATATTATTATTAATTGAATCAACATAATACACATTTATTATGACAATTAAATAATAAATATGTAATAAGTCGTTATTGAATATGCTAGTTTTTCATTTGTGATACTGGTGAAATATTTGTATCATTTAATGTTTGAAAGACGTTAACAATTAGTTAATTATTGTGAAATTGATGTTAAGTATTATGAATATTTGATGTTAACTGTTACATAATAGTCAATGTTTAAATGAGAATGGTGAATATTATCATTCACACTTTACATGATGTTCATGTTAGAATTATTTGAAGAATTAATTTCATTATGTGACTCATTTGAAATATTATAATGGATCTAAATGTTATTTAATAAAATATATAGACTTATTGATTATTGTGAGAAGTTATAATAAAATAAGATCCAACCCAAGTTGATGGACGTTAGTTTATAAAAGGATTAGAGTTTTATCTCTAGTCATAAGGTTCTTTCACACTGAGTAATGAAGAAAAAGGGTGTGAGGGGAGAAAGAAAGACAAAGAGATAGATGGGGAAAAGGAGATTAAATAATGCATTCTTATTGGATCTCTTATGGATTAAGGTTAGTATTCTGTTATAATTTATATACGTGAATGTGAATGTGTGAGACTCATGAATCTTAAAATCCTGAAATAGTTTTCTATAATGTATTGTTATTGCACGAAATCTACAAACTAATTTACAATTCACCTTAAATTATTTTTATTTTAATTAACTTGTCTACAAGTGTTTGGCCCATGGTTGAACCTTTCAAGCCACTCACACAATAATGGCAATGACTCAAAGGGTTTAATATACTTAAAACTATCAAATTGTTTTCATAGTTTTGTTATGCACAATGGTCCCCTCTTTAACTTTATTTTCATAAACACGTATTCATTGTCTTGTTCATGTGTGTAACATGGGTGATGGAAAAAAAGAAAATTTAGTCCATTTATGTTTTTGCATATCTGAGTGAGGTGTGAAGTGTGATTATGGACAATTTTATATATGGGCGGAGACAACAGTTTTTATGTTATTACACTGTATGATGCATGCACTTTATGTTGTTGCACAAACATGGGATATTGTTTGGCTGTTGTTGATGAATCTAAATATTAAACAATGCAAGGGTGCTTCAGGATTGGACAGCTTAGTAGATAGTAAATTATAAATCAAATAGTTCCTTAACTATTATTCTTGATATGCATCGGTGATTTTTCACAAAATATTTTTTGAGATAGTAAGATAGATGTATAAATTTTTTAGAGTTTCAATTACATAAAATATACTAAAATTAAAAAACTTTTATTCATACTATAGTTTATTTATATTATATATATATATATATATATATATATATATATATATATATATATATATATAATGTGGTTGTGAGTCTTCTATGTTGTATCATTGGATGCATACTTATAATTGATTTTAAAAGCTTAGATTTATTTGGGTCGAAATTCTCTCAAAGTTGGTTTTGTCAAAATGAATTTGAATAATATCTCTTTGAAATTTGAGATTGATGGGTCTTTGGAATGAGTATTACTTTGAAGAAAAACATCAATGAGACATGAGATCGATCTACGTATAAGAAATTGACATCATCCTTAGATAAAATTTTTAACACAATAAGTTTATATATGTTGTTATCCTTTGTGATGCTAACCAATTTTTTTACTTTACATGAGGCTTAAACTCGTACTTAAATTCCTAGTAGAGACATTAGTTGTGACTCTTGTACGAGACTGATTTTGAGTTTTCCAAGCTTTTATAGATATACAATTGTCTTGTAAGTTGGATTATTGGGAATTCTATATGACCTTCAACCAACCTGGAATATATGCTCCATGAAAATGATTTGCAAACTAAATTACAAGTCTGAAGTTGTGATGACTTTCATCTTCTCACACATAAAAAAACAAAGTCAACTAATGAACTCACTAAATAAACTCCTGGTTTAATATTGTGTAATACAATATTTAATATAAATACTTGTAATGTTCTAAACCCCATACTCACTGTACATAAGAATAATTTATAATATAAACCTCACCTGACAAGTTGATATTGTATGATTGACTTTTTTTTAAAGTTCAATTCTTAACATGATGATAAAATTCATGGGCTAAAGTCTATCATAGTAAACTTTTGTTGTTTGCTGGATTTATTATTCTACCCGTTATTGGACCATCCACTAATATATAATCTCATTATAAAAGTGTACATGTCTTGACATGAATGGAACGTGTGTTGGAAATTACATAACGACTAAATATAAGACTAATGAATACATTTAAATCTCACATTACAAATCAATTTTATAAAGTTAAATTAAATTAATTTTTTTAACATGTAATACAATATTTACTATAAATATAATTACATGTGTATTATAAGTAGAGCTGTCAAAATGGCCGCCCGGCTCGGTCCAACTCAGCCCACCACAGGTTGGTTACTTAGTGGGTCAACCCAACCCGACTCACTTATTAGCGAGCCGAAAAAATTTGAACCCGGTCCGACCCACCACGGGTTGGTGGGTTAAACGGGTTGGCTCACTAGCCCACTTAATTAAAAAAATATATATTTTTTTAAGTCAGAAATTATATTTCAGATTAAAATTTAAATAAATTTGAATACAATCTCAATATAATCCAAAATGATGTTAAACTCCAATACAAACCAAAATAAATAAATAAAAATACAAATTACTATCTAAGATCAAAGCATTCTTGTGACTTACCCAATCTTTTATTGAATGCAATACTTTTTTGAGCAAACTAATTATACTTTTTTTAATAATTATACTTTTATCAGTTGAAGTTAGATCTTTATTTGCTAACCCACCAATGTATTTGGTTAAAAAAACAGCCAAACATTACCAAGTCCAATATAATGTGTGTCACCATGCGGCTTGGTGGGCCAATCCGGCCCACCACGGGTTCAATCCGAGTGAGTCGGATTCTTTGTGTGCCGGATTAAAAATTGATCCGTACTAAAATTTATAAAAAAATATCAATCCAACCCTGCCCGAATCTGTGGTAGGCTGGATTGACTCACAGATTCTAATCCACTTTGACGACTCTGATCATAAGGTGTATGATGAAAATATGGTCATGTTGTTGTCGTATAATAGTATCAAGAGACTTTTCATAATTCTTTTTTTCTTTAAATCAATCTATACGCTTCCACTTTCAAATCTTTTAAATTAAACGACACCAACTTTCAACCAAAATGACTAATTTAGTAGTTAACCGGAAATATTTTATTATATACTTAAACTCTTTTAAAACGTAAATGACAATATGTAAATATTACGCGACGAATTAATGAAATGTTAAAATTCATATGCACTTATTTATTCAAGTTTTTTTTATCAGAAAAACGTTCTAAATAGTCTAAATAATTTAATTATCAAACAATTTTATTTTCAGAAAAATTTAAAAGTAAAAAAGAATGTACAAAATACATTCAATCATATATATATATATATATATATATATATATATATATTTATTTATTAGTATAAAATGTTTATCATTAAGTAAAAAACTATAACTATAATCATTAGTTAGAATGTAACTTTCTTTTACTTAAAAGTGTAACAATTAAAACACCACAATTTGATTAAGATCTAACCCACTTGACTTCTATTCCAAAATAATTGATATCACCTTCAAGTATATATATATATATATATATATATATATATATATATATATATATATATATATTCAATGAAATTCATTAATATAATCAGTAATGAATTATAATCTGTGACACTTGTGAATGAATAATACATCACATTTTTTCTTTAAATTTTTATTTTAAAATTGTCTTTTAACAAAGTAATCATATTAACAGATTTCACATATAAGAATATTTACAAATATAAAAAAGAATTTAAAAAAAAAAACTACATACATTTTTAGAGAAGCAACGATTCAGGTTGCTTATTAAAAATAATTTTTACTTTTCTTTCCCATATTTACTTTTAGACCATCACTTTTTTTTTTTTTTTTTTTTCTTACAAAAAAAAATATCGACTAAATCTTGCTAATATGTTATCCAACTCCACCTTTTAAAAATATTAGTATAGAAAGAGATTTTATAATATTAGTGTGAAAAATTAGCAAGTTGTTTTTAAAAATGAAATGGTGACGTCGATGAAGCAACAGTAGCAGTTGGATCCAACGTGGCCGTCTCATCCGTCCCCCTCGAAGCTATCGTCAGCACCCAGCAACTACACTCATCAACCAGACAAAGCCAAACAACCAAATAGCCAAAGCACCGAGTTTACTATTTTCATCACATTAGTATATAATAACGTAGCTATAGTACACACGCACCTCTTACCAACTCAACTTCCACTCTCGTCAATCATCACACACAATGGCCTTCACCAATGTTTTCCTCGCTCCTTCATTCGCCCTACACGGTGGTAGGGTTTCCGATCCGCGTTCCATTCCGCTCCTCTCTCCTCCCTCCGACGTCGTCTTCCGTTCCTCAACCTCCTTCTCTAGGGACAGGTGAGAATTCATCATCGCCGCACTTTACTTTTCCTGATTTTTTCTTTTTAGTAGTTTTTGAAATCGGAGTGTTAATTGAAACCGATTATTACGGTGTCTTAATCCACTGCAATTCGAGTCTCGTGTGGATAGATGAAGACGGAAGTTATTGAATGAGAATGAGGGTGAGAATGAGAATGAGAATGAGAATGAGATGTTCCCTAGGGATGGAGTGAAGTCAGAAGTGTGATGCTGATTTCTTGAAAGATTTAAGTAGGAACTAGAAATCGAATATTGATAGCTGACTTTTGATTTTTAAATTTTGGTTGTTTTTTCTATTCATAAAATTTAGTCAATGTTCTGATGAAAAAAATTTGACGGGAAAGTGGATTTTAGTGGAACCAGTGTTTAGTTGTGAGATTATATTGTTCTTGAGTTCAGTGACTCCAGTGCCTGTGTCTAGATATTTTGACTGAACCTACTCTTGGTGTGTGTAAATCCAGTGGGAGTGAGTGATTCGAGTGAGCAAATGTACGGGTTTATTTGAAGTGTTTGACTAAGAGTCAAAGTTGGATGACTTTGTCATTCATGCTCCGAGTTATTTATCTTTCCCTTTGACCATTGATCGATTATTTTATTGTCCTGATGTTTTGGAAGAATTAGCGCGTCAACTTCTTTCACCCGATTTGTCAATGCCCCCTTCATTCCACTTTCAATTCATGGTAAATGCTAAATAGTAAAAGTTTGGTAGTTCCAACGCAGTCAACTCAATGCATTGCTGTGAGTGATGGTATCCCTTATTCATTTCATTTGTATATACTGAAAAATTGATGGTACTATTTGAGTAGTCAAAACTATAAATTATTTTCTTAGATGGAGGGGGAGGTAGTGGCCTACGCACCTCAAGCCATTACAGTTGGGCATGTATGAAACATATAAAATTGTGACAATGCCTATGTTAATTTAGTGGTTTGATGTCTGTAAACCTTGAAGCCATGTATCAATCTATCCATACAGAGATCTTTCTCTTATTCAAGGGCTTCTCTTTTAGTCCCAATGTTTAGTTAGGAATGACCCATTTCACTCCTGCTTTGAAAGCCCTTATTCCTGAAGCTTCCAGTTAGAATCCATTCTCCATTATGGGTAAACTTTGTTTATTCAGTTTTTGTTATTGTTTTTTTCTTATTGTGCATCCCTTGGCACCCAGGAATCCTGAATATGTTGGTTCTTGGTCCCATATATGGTTTGATGGTGCTATTCTGTTAAGTTAATGAAGGTTGGTTCGACCACTTTTATTGATAGGGTTTGCATTCTAGTCTATGATCCCTAATGGAACTTTAATATTCTTAGTAGTCGTCAGGATGTATCTATACCACTTGTCTCTTATTATTACTGGTTGGCACGTTTTGCAGGAACATTATACTTGCTTCTGCATATCATGTGAATGCAGTTGGTTCCGCTTCACTGGTCAGTGTTGTGTTTATTGCCCCCATGTCATTCACATTTACCATTTTTTTGGCAGATGAAAAATATGATTAGTAAACATTAATTTATTATGTGTGATTTAGAATCTTTGTTATTATCCGTGAATTGTATAATTTTAATCCACAACGAACTGAATTGCAAAGAATAAAATAAAAGTGAGGGACTGAATTAGAAGAGAAAAAGTAGTTTCGGACTCAATAGGGTTATTGTGTCATAACATTATAGTAAATAGTGTTTTCTATTTCCTTCCTGATCTTAGGAAGATATTTTTCTTGCTATCATTTTTGCCTCTTTTTCCATTTCATATGAAATACTTTTCGTTACTAGTAGCCAAATGGAGCTGTCAAATATATGTTGAGAAACCATGGCTAATGTCCTATAATTTCCTTCCCTCCCCCCTTGCACCTTCTGATATTTTCCTTTGTTACTAAAACTTTTAAACTTTCTGAAATTTGAGTATGATACTTTTAACAAAAAAATAAAATAAAAAATCATAGCTTTTTTCAGATGGTTTTGAGCAGTGGCTAGGCTATATCTGATGGGGATTTGAAGGGCTGCTGCACAGGAATCTATCTTTCTTGTGGTCTTCCCATTTTCAATCCTTCAATCAGTTGACCTGTGTATAGTGATGATCATGTTTTCTCAAACTCCCTTTGTTATTGGGAATGTTATATGCAGATCTCAAGCAATTTCTTTTTTCTTTCTGGGAAATTTCTCTCAAATTTGGATTAATATCTACTGGACTACATGTCTGTTGCACTACAGTTCAGCTTATTCTTTACATTCAAAACTCCTGTGTATTTTACAAGTCAATCTTGTATTATATTCAACTAGTCTTGGGCGTGTTTGTGCTGGTCTAATATAGTCACTGCTATCATTCATAGATATATTTGCCAAGAGTCTAAGCTTTTGTTAACAATTCAATACATATGCCCCGAGCCCTCCGTTTTTTTATACTATGCTTATACATACATATGTTTATGACTTTTTTTATTGGATAATTCGCACTGTGCAGAAATCCAATGACAATCCCGACAGTGTTCCTATGCCAATAGTTCTAATAGATCAAGACTCAGATCCTGAAGCAACAATTGTTCAGCTTAGCTTTGGAGATCGCCTTGGAGCTCTTCTTGACACGGTGATTTGACTACTGGAAACTAAATTATGCAATTTAAAATTTTCAAACCAGTTGAATCTCTACAATGGGTTATCCTTAAACTGTTATTTGTTGTTTAAGTGATCCTGTCACTATTTGATTGTTTGACAAGTTTTATCATGTATTTGCAGGTCTCAAGTTTTGCTTTGTTTATTTATATATTCTTCCTTACACATGTCATCATTCCCTTTGTAAACAAGCATCATTGGTTCATTTCAAGTTGGTTCTGTAAAATTTGCTTGAAAACTACAGAGCATTATAGTTTAGTTTTTAAAGAAAGAAAACAAACTGGAATCATCATGAGTGTTGAAAGGCATCTTTTAGGGTTTCAGATGACTGTTCTTTTCTATCACAAAAGGGCATCATTTACATAGAATTTTATATTTATTGTCAATAATTGATCTTTATTTGTTCATATCAAGGCAGATGAAAGCATTAAAAGATCTGGGACTGGATGTTTCAAAGGGAACTGTCTCGACAGAGGGATTAGTTAAGCAAACGAAATTTTTCATCACACAATCGTAGGTCTTCCTTGTCTTTTTCTTCCAGTTTCATTACTGTGCGTTATTTTTATTGAGTAACAATTTCAACAGTAAAAGTGGACAACATGAGTGAATTTGCTCTTAAACTGATAATTATTCCTTTTCTTTGATAAATTAAGACATCATTCAGTCTTTTTCATCTTTAACTAAAATTTCTCTTATATGTGAGTCACTGTCATATTCTCTCTAAGGAGACGTATCTGAGTTCAGGAGAATCATACTGTAACTCAATGGATCACCCTGTGTTCTTGGATGTTAGATAGTTTGAAAGGTGTTTTGTTTTCCTAAGGTGTGCTGGAAAGCTTCCTTAGCTGTGGGGTCACCTTTAGCCTGTCTTAGTTGTGGTCTTTGGGGGCTTCCTTAATTGCAGTATTAGTTCTGGCTGAAAGAATTGAGAAGCTTATATGGGATTTTCTTTTGTATGGGGTTGTTAAGGAAATTTGTTGTAGAACTTAACAGGAAATCAAGTTTATCTATTCGAAATTTGGTTTCCAAAAACTATTCTTTGGCAGCCAAAATGGATTTTGGCTTTTCCCTCCATGGACCGGTTCTTTATGGCATCAAATTATCCAAATTAAGTGTGGTTTGCATTCAGATGAGAGGGATGTCAGTTCTGTTACTGTTTTGTATGCTAGCCCATTGAAATTTATATCTCAAGGTTATGCTTCTTCTGGATCTCTTCATTCCTTGGGTTTGGGTGATGGTTTAAAGTTTGCGAGAGTCCACCATGAAGCCTTTCCCGTACTTGTTTTTAATGCTCCTGTATTTTAGTTTCATTCTTCATCTCATTCTTCTACGTTCTGTAATTTTCACTTATTCAGAAAGGAGCATGTTAGGGAATTTTCTGAATTACAGTCTTCGGTGTTGCTAAATTCAGTCTTTCTCAAGAGTCCACATGAGAAAATGTGTTCTCTTGAATACTTGACTTGAGGTGTAAGTTGCTCTTAGTCTCCCACCATCAATCACTAGTAGAAAGTTCTATTTTTATTGACCTAACTGTCAAATTATAACCATATGTTACTGAGATTATTCATATCAAATTTTGCAAACATTGAACAACAATAGAAAGGTTATTAAATTATTCTTATTTTCGTATTTTCTAAAGCATGTTATGTTAATCTCAATGTACTTGAATGTATAAAAATCATATCAATTTTACCGTTTACTGATTGTCTATTTTGTTATCAATGCTTCATTGAAGCTTTTAAGTCTTTACAGACTTATTTGATGTTCATATTCTCAGAGATACTGGGCGCAAAGTTGAAGATCCTGATATGTTAGAGAGAATTCGACTTACCATCATTAACAATCTGTTAAAATATCATCCTGTAAGTTTGTCTATTCTTGCCTATGGGTTTTTTATATGATTACTTTTACATACAAAAAGTTTCATTATAATTAACAATTTTTTATAAACACAACTTTTCCTAGTTACTTTTTCCCAATATGCCTTTTTGTTTGCTATTAATTTTCAGTTTTTCTTTACTCACAAATATTATGTAATTTTTGTAGGAGTCAAGTGAACTACTAGCGATGGGTGAAGTGTTTGGCATAAAGTCTCCAAAGAAGAAGGTGAATTGTACTATTCCAGTTTTTGTTTCTTGAATAAAATAAACATCGGTTATTTGATGCATCCATGTTGGCATTTCCCAGTTGATGGCTTTTGCAATCTTATGTTAATATTTCTTCTATAAAATAAATAAAATGTTGTTGTCGCTTTATGTTCAGGTAGTGGATAATTCTTTTTTCACTTTTTCTTTTTTAATTATCCAGTGGTTTTTATTGTGAATTAAAACTTTTGGGAGCTACCTCCTGATTTTGACCAGCTAGAGATCAAACATCATTATTCTGAATGCAGACCAATTATACTTATTCCAGTATTTGTGTATCTCTTTCTATTTGAAAAATTGAGTGTCTGCACTGGAAAACCATTTGGGTTTCTCTTCTGCAATCTTGTCAAAGAGATTACGTGATGATCTTTTTTTGGACTTCTTGAGATTATTAATATTAAATGATAAAGATTCATTCTTCACTTCAGATTCCATGGCCACTATGGCTTTATATTGCCTGCATTATTACTGGTTGACTAAGTTGGGGCTTCTAAATTGATATACTGGAATGTTCAAGTTATATAACATAATTTTTGTGTTTTTGGTGCATATTATCATGCAGTATATAGATTGGATTACCAAAAGATGCTTGGTTCATTTTATAGAACAGGGGTTTTATTAGCTTTTGATGGGATTAAAATAACTTTATTACTCAAGTCTTTATTAATAACTTGAGTTTTTTTATTAGATGTTTGTAATTTTTTATTAGTTTCTATTGTCATTCCCTAAATTCAATGAATGATTTATGGGTCCGATGCATGGTCTCAGTCTTGCTAATTTGAACTTTCTTTGCTGTTTTATGCAGCGTAATGAGGATATCAAAACTCATATACAGGTTAAGGAAGATGGGCCCAAGAGGAGGTTTGCATCTTATAACGAGTGGATGCTGTAGTCTTTGAGCTGTTTATTACTTGCACACGCCAAATAATATTAGCATAATAAACAACCCAATATAAAATAGGTTTCTAATTCTTTTTAATTCAATATGTATCAGCTTGCTGTGTATAGAGACGGCAGATAAGCCTGGATTGCTTGTTGAAATCATCAAAGTCATTTCAGATGTGAACATTGATGTTGAATCGGCTGAAATTGATACAGAAGTATCTTCCTCTTTGTCTATGTCGCCTTCTGTTTGCCCCATTTACCCTTAAGTAACTTTACCGCACTTTTCTTTCAGGGTTTGGTTGCTAAGGATAAATTTCATGTCAGTTACGGTGGGGCTGCATTGAACAGATCGATGTCTCAGGTAACCCTTTGTGTTCAAAGAAATAAACAAAAATGAAAACATTATTTAAATCTTGGTTTTATACAAGTTGCCTTACCTTTTATCCAACACCATGTCATTCCGCAGAATTTGATTGCACAACAAACTCATTTTTGTGATTTTGAATGAGCAGGTTTTGGTGAATTGTCTTCGTTACTACCTGCGGACGCCAGACACAGATATCGATAGTTACTGAAGGAACCACCTTTACCTGTTAAACAAGCCACTATAACTGTTCGCATACCAAATTAGCCGTGACCTCGTGATCACGAGCTAGAGTCATATGGTAGCTTTACTGCTACCACATTATGGAACTGGTACGTGCTGCTCTTGTTACTTATGGAACCTATGAATGAATACCTGTAACTAACTATGGAACGAATACATGTTCTGTTGCCTATGGTATGGGATCTATGGATACCTGGAACTTACTGAGCACCCCTTAAATCAGATATGAAAGCTAAAAACAATCGGAACGTGATTTTTGCATCATTTGTTTATTGGTTTCTTCTACAATTTTCAGAATTTCATTTTTGTAGTAAAACACAAGCATTGCATTAGTTTCAATAGATTTTTTTTTAGATCAAAAGGAAACAGAATTGGAGAATTTAGGGTATCTTTGAATACTATTTTCAAAAAGAGAAATTACTTTTCTGTGTAAAAAGTAAATAACACTTGCAAAAAAGAAATACATCAGAAGTCATCTTAAACACCGTCTTGCAACCAACAATCTTCGCTCATCATTTGTCATTTAAAGAACAGGTCATTGCAAATGATACAATAGACAAACTTCACAAAATCCTGCGAACATAGAACGAGACCGGGGTCATGTTATCTTATGTTTGGTTGAGCTAAGACTTGTGTGGTTTCACTTATGATTGTCTTATAGTTGGGATGTTGTTTTATAGTCATGGTTTTGTGACTAGAGTTTTCCTAATTAACGTTAAGTATACTGGGAATAACCGCAATGTCGCGAATAATTTGTCGCAAAGTAGAGTTTAATTTAAGCAATATATTTGCACTAGAGTTTAATTTGTTTTATCAGACAAATCTTTAGAGATTACAAGTATTTTTGAACGAAAACAGTCATGTTTTAAGTTGACTAAAACCCTCAACACCAATAAATTATAACAATAAAATTATTAATTTTTACAATAATTATGTTGAAAACGAACCACTTACACCAGTAATGCCTTTGGTTTCACAAAGTGGTCAATTTAAATCTGCTCTTGGTTGCTTTTCTTTGGAGATTGGGATTCAACATCCATGCTATTTTCAACGTCGTCGATAGCGCCCTTAGGTTTCACAAATCCATCTTCTTCACGGTAATGTTCCTCCTTTATCAGTGAAACATACTCCACCTTTTCACCATATCTTCTAACAATGATCAAGTAGAAAGACAAGGCGAAAACGGTGATTCCAATCAACAAGAAGCTGAATTGAATATTCACCAAAGAGATAGCACGATGAAGAGACTCGTCGTCACTGCATCTCACCACATATTCATCAGATTCTTCAAGGTGCATGAAACAACCTTTGGCTTGAAATCCTGGTGTCCAAAGCAAGAACCCCATGATCATAAGCCACACACCTTGGAAGAAAATGCTCACAGAACGTACAAAACAGACCAAAAAGCTCTTGGGCCTGCCAATTCCCATGAGGGTTGTAGCCAAAGAAATAAGAATCAAAAGCTGCAACAAGAAGTGGTATTGGCCTTCTGGTCCCATGTGATCTCTAGAGTGAAGGTGGATAAGAAGAAATTGTTGTGTAAAAGCCATGGCTCCCAGCAAATGAGTTAGCTCATTTTGAACTTTACTGCATTTTCTATCAAGAACTATGGCAAAGATGGCATACACCAAGAAAGCCATGGCCATGGAGGAGTGTTCAAAGTTGTGTAGATGGGTGGAGGGAATGGTTCCATCAGGGTCAAATGGTTGGTGATGAATGGGAGCAATGAAGAGCTCCATGGCAATAAAGATGGTGCAACTTGCCATGATGAAGTGGAGCTCCAAGTATCTAGATATTGTGGTGGGAAACCATAGGGTTGATGTGTAGGACTTGGAACTAAGGGCATGGAGCTTGACGTGGTTGAAGAAGTGCCATAAACCAATTACAAAGAAGCCAAACCCCAAAAGTTGATGCCCCTCTAGCATAGTGCCTGCAAGGCCAACACAAGAAAGAAAGAGAAGAGTTTGGTGGAAACTAGTTAAACTCTATTCAACACCAAAAGAGGAAAAGAAAATTCCAACACAGTAACTAAAGAAAAAAAGGAAATGTAGTAGTATCGAGTATATTGTTCAAGGAACTCAGATTCAAATGTTAAATAAACACTAACACAACTGTTTTCTGTTCCAAAGGTCACACCAAATGAGAGGATCTTTTATAGAGCTGTTATTTTGGAAGTTGATGAAGTTAGTTATGATGAGTAAGTGAAGCCAATCACAAGGGAAAAAAGCTTGGTGTGATTGGTGCGTGTCTCATAAGGAAAAGAAAGGGTTTGGTATTTTACGCCAAGTAAGAAGGTGCTTTTCCATTAAGGAAATTTCAGGCTCTTACAATGCAATTGTACCATTCTCCAGGTATGGACAAAACGTAACTGTAATGCATTGGCTGTTAAAGACGCAAATATGCATTTATGATTGGGAATAACATTTTAATAAATTATTATGTTCTACAACGGAATTTAATTCATATAATATTTTTTTTTATAATAGTTAGTGCATTAAAGATTTCCAGTTATTTAGAGTGAAAATATATTTACACAGAATATACGTTGTTAAATAACATCTTTCGGAGTTTATACTGTTAGCACAAGAAATAACATTTAACAACTTTTTTTACGACACTTTTAAGTAGATTCATTATGACACTATTTGCGTAAATGTTTAATTTATCTTAAATATACGGTTGTTATGATAAAATCATATGATTTTACATTTTTTAATAAACATAGTTTCTCTTTTTTAAAAATTAAGCTCGTTTATATGTGATGATGATTATAGTTGCACAAATGCAGAGTTTAACACGGTAAATTACTTCATGCCAGCATGAACAACTTGTCTTAAAAGATTTACAATTCTGATAACTAAATAAGGCTAAACTTTTACCATTTAATTATTATATTATTTGTACAATCTTACTTTATAGAACCATACGCGTGAGAATATTTGCAAACGAAGTGGCAGCATTCATATTTGTATTATTGAGCTTTATTACAATACAGCTAACTATATTTTTTTTTTCATCTTTCACCTTAACATATGTGCAGTAGAAGATTCTCTGAATTTTCTTTTAAGATAGAAATTGCAACCTTTTGTAAGAAAGAGCCACCTGCAGAAATTTCTTAGAAATTTCGCAGGTTATAGTTTGTACTTTAAGAGAATGCTCATTCGAGTCTTATCTTCTCAATTTTCTTATATGTGAGTAAGAATACCCCTTAAACAAAAATACTTTTTGTATGCATTATTTTAGAGATCCTATTAAATTATCTTATCCATATTAAAACTTAAAAATATCTATTTTTCAAAAAAAAAAAAAACAAAATAAAACTTTTCAAAATTAAAATAGTTCTCTAATTTCTTTTATCAAACACAAATTTTAAGTCGTTGTAGCATTCAACAAATTTATAATGAAGGATTGTTTGCAATTAAATGATAATATAAAATATTCGTATATTATGAGAGCATAGCATATTTATTTTTTTAGAAATTTATTAAGTCTCACACGGACAATTTTAAATAGTGTGAGTATATTTTATGTGATAATTTAATTATAATTGTAATCATTTTACTTTTGAATTTAAAACGTCTTCGAAAAATAAAATCGTGACGGACTTTAAAATGACCGTAGTAATTGAATCTAATAATATTATCACTTGAGATCAGAGCAGTTATTTATAGGAATAAAAACTTTCCTAATCTCAACTGGGACGCGATGTGAAACAAGTTTTTTAAAAAAGAGTTTTTAAGAATACATATATGGAACGAGTTTTATTGTGAGTATTTTTTTCTTTGAATGATGTGCCGTGAAGGGAGTATGTTAGTAATAATAGAGGTGCAGGAAGAACGGGCCATGGTTAGTTTAAATGATAGTAGACCTGGTCCTTCATGTATCTAAAAAAAATATTATCTGTAAGTTGATTTTTTTTATCATCTTCTTGTTTTAGATAATTTACCAAATGCAAATTCACCTCTAAAATATGTTTAGATTATCTAATGGAAAAAAAAAAACATGTTATTTTTTTTTTCTTTCCAAGTTTCCGTCTCTATCATTGGGACACAGGAAAAATAAACATGTTTTTGGTGGCATCGAAAGGAGACACTGAAGGGGGAATCTTCGTGTGGGTCAAGTTTGAAGAAAAAGGGTTATTTCAATTCTGCATTTCTGCTACTTTGCTATGTCCTTTACACAGAATCCACATCTAACAATAATTGCAAAAACAATATATTTCAAATACAGACGTAAGAAATAGTCATAAATTTTTTTCAATTTGTACCATTTCCACTTCCTTACACACCAAAAGTACTCAATTCCTCACATTCGCATACATTACAACATTAATACCTTAATCATCACAAATCACATTAGTAGAAAATCTAACATTGTTAAAATGCTTATTAGGAACTAATCAATTATTCAAATTTCCAAATAATAGCGACTGTCACCAACAGGATATTTATTTTATATTCGAATTTCCAAGAAAAATAACGACACACCAGGTTTTTAACAAATAGACTAATAGACTAAGTTTCATTTTATATTATTTGAAACCCTCACTACTAGTCAGAACGGGTAGTTTAAAAACTTCGGTAACGAACTCAAAGCAATTCAAACACGTTCACTCGTATTGTAGTAAAGTTACGTGCACATAACAATAGACAATTAATGAATCAAATATCACAATACAACTTTAAGTTTAGATCTTATGCATATTATAAAAAATTACCATTAGTCTAAAAATCCTTAACATGTATTATATCAATTAACTAGCTTAAGATAAGAAAGCATATATGATGTAGTTTTAGATAATTTTTTCTCCACAGTATGAAATAATATGAAATTGGATGCTCCCAACAAGTTTTTTTTTTTTTTTTTCACTCTAAAATAATATTTAGCTCCGACTGTTAGAAAATTCCATGAGCTTGCAAACTGAAGTTACCATATACTCTTTACGATGTCATTTTGAATTTACCTATCAACATAGATAAGAAACTATCATAAGAAGAATAACATCCCATGAGCATAAATAGCATACGTTAAGTTAAAAGTTATCTATAGAATTATTACCTTAATTCGGTTACGACGAGTAGGAGGAGGATTTTTGTAGTGATTCCAAATATGAGGAAAAATTTTACGCAAGAGCATAAAATTATCCATTACTCCGCCATATTTACATCGTAGACTATTGAGTACATCCTGTCAAATTAAATAATCATATATTATGTATTAATATTTACATATTTACCCTAATTATTTTAATTTTATAATAAAGGAAACTTACTCTATGTAAAATATTGTCTGAATTACGCATCTGAACTGATCCATCATCTAAATTTCGGTCTAGTCCTTTTATACCACGTTTAAGAATACAGCAATAATCTCTGAACCGCTTAGAAACCTGAATTAATAATTCTCTTATCTGAACAAAATTATTAAAAATATTAATGTTATGATTAAGTATTTAAATCTAAATTATTATATAAATTATAAGATACAAAATTAATTCTAAATTTACTATTTTTGTACCAACCTCTAGTTCATTCAGGTTGATTTGATGTTGATCTGCCAATATCTCTGAAAACCTCTGACACTCCAATTTTGAGAAATTTTCTGATACAACGTCTCTTGGCCATCCATATTCATTCTCGACTAAATTAGCCACCACATTAAGCACTTCATTTAAATGAAGGGTTGAATTCGGATCGCACTAATAGAACAAACGAGTGTGAGTTACAGATCTCTAATTTAAAATTATAACTATAATTATTGTTCATCTGTCATCGTAGACATATAAGATGTTGTTATGGTTATATGACATTTATTTTTATACATATAATATTTTAACTCTAAAATTTTAAGTCAATGTTATTGTGGGTCTTTATTCTTAAGGCAATATTGTTATAGATATTTATTTTTATATAGTGTTTAACTTTGTGAACTTTGACTCATACTTAAACTATTTCCAACACCTATGCAAGACAAAATAAATAAAGCAATATATTTTTAAAATACAAACATAAAACTGCAAAGAGGTTATCACACAAAATAAACAAAAATATTTTGAATCCCACAAGAATGAATTTTACACACCTCTTCGTTTTCCCTTCGTTTGCGTTTGATTGTTTGACTGTGGAAGTGATCTTCATCTTCCTCTGTTTTTATTCTTTAAAAAGACAATATATGAACAAAGTTTACAAAAAAAAAACTAAAGACAACATATTGAGAGTACCTCACTGCTTGCTCTTCCTTCAACTCTTCCTTCACCTCTTCCTTCACCTCTTCTTTCACTTTTTCCTTCACCTCTTCCTTCACAATCGTGTCAATGGCTGATTCCATGGCAATACCTTTTTCAACTGAAATATAATTTTTTCAGTATAACTAACAGTTAGCTTTAACAAAGTTTTTTTTTTAAACCACTCTATATTTTATAACAACCTATAACAACAATATCTTACTTTCTGTTATTACCATTATCTAATTTCAAAACGGAATCCTAAAAGACTTTTTTATTATTATTATCATAATCTTCTATATAATATCAAATTTTAAATTATAACCAAATAACTCTATTATAATAATTATATTTCAACAATATAAATATAATAAAGATGTATTAATTTATTTTGGAATTAAATTGATTCTATTTTTTTTTCAATAAAAAAAAGTACAGCAAAACATATCGAAATTGAAAAAAAAAAGTAATTATTTGATTTGGGGGATAAATTTACATTCTGTAAAAAAAGACAAAATATTTTGTAAATAAATATTTGTATATTGAAAATTTATTTACGCAGTTTTAATTAGGTTAACTATACAGGTTTTAACAGTTAAAATAATAATTTATATTATGTGTATAATTTAATCCATTTTATTCTAATAGAATTAAATTGAAGTGATAAATTAAAATAGTGTGTCCTATTTAAATTAAATGTCTTAACCTCTATAATCTTCTTAATAAATAGAATAATTATAAATGTATTTAATTTAATTAAAATAACTATAAAATACATATTAATAATTATAAATATTTACCCTCTATGTTAATATTCATACAAATGGCAAAATAATAATATTTTCATATCACATAAATAGATTTTTTTGCATTTTAGCCAAAAATTCTATTCGACCTATCATTCACCTTTACCACAAAACTTATTAACTTATTATTATTCAATGCTTCATTTTATTCCTTTGAAATTTTTTATATATATATTGACTTTTTCCAATTCTTTGTCACAAATGTTACCATCAATTGTATAAAATCACAAACTCCAACCACCAGGACAATGAAATCATATATTACTCAATATAATAATTCTCAAGACAATAACATTCAATCAAACCAATTCAAATATCATCATATAGATATTAGAATAATTATAAAGATAAAAAGCTTCCCTTACAGAATATTATTCCTCTAAATCATTCCTACTAACTAGGATATAGTTTCACCACTACATCTATACAAAATAGAATTCCTCTCTTAAGAGTCATACTAATATTAATAACTATAACTAGAAGGGAAAGATTTTAGAGTAAATAGAAACTTACTTTATAATAATGAAAATTGATCCCTCCAAAATATTTCTTATTACCTCAGCTATTTGGAGGTGGGATCCGTTTTAGCAATAAAAATTGATGGTAGATTTGAGCGAAAAGGGATGAAGGAAATATGGTTGAGAAATATGAAGAACGGTCAATAGAAATTTTTTTTTCTTCTACGCGTAAATTGGTTTTGCTTTCTCTTATAGTTAAGATATATTATATTACTACTATTATGTTATTATTTTTGATTTTGTTATAATAATAATAATAATAATAATAATTTATACTTATATATGATGGAGATTTTTATTTTTTTCGTGTTTATACTTTCTTTTCAATTTTACTTTTTTAAGTAATTGTTATTTTAAATTAAAATAATTATACTTCAATTTTATCAAAATGACTGATAATTTAAATTTAATTATTAAATTAAAATTATTATTTTACTATTTTATTGTTTTAAATTATAATTTATTTAAATTCAGTTATTTTTTTAATTAAATTAATTATCTACAATAAAAATAAATGGACACGCATGTATTTTTTATAAGTGTGTTTTCACTAATAATAATAATTATTTTATTTTATATTAATTTTAACCGTAACGATAAAATTATAATATTACATTTTAATCTATTAAAATATTTTTTTTATCTATCATATTCATCTAAATTTTTACACTTCACCCATCTAAATTTTATCTTTCACCTTTCTATCCTTTAAAATACATAACATCACAATTTCCTCTCTATCTCCACAGATATCTTCATTAACTTTCCTTCAAATACATCTTTGTAAACAAACCAAGTCTCTGTTTTTCTCAATTTTTTTGTATGATTTTTTTTTTTTTTTACAAGTTTGAGGAATTCACCCTAGCATCGCAACCCTAAGTAAATACTATTTTCAACTTTCCTTAATATAGCTTTTGGCAGTAGAAAATGTGAAAGACTTTCAAACCCTCATTCAACGAGGGATAAAACGTAGTGCCTAGGATGTGAGTGACTTTGGGACCCAGTGAAACACCACCAGGACTCTTTATAACTGTTGTTTAATTAGCATGGTTACAAAGTGCCTTTCTAGCATTGATGTAAAGATGGAAAAGTCAGCATGTGAAAATTTCATATCCACTATAGCAAGTTACATTATACAACAGCAAGCCTGGTATAGGACCAACAAGAATTAAAACCCAGATGACTCAACTAATGAGGAATATGATGCATTTTCATCCAAGTTTGTAGGCTTCTTACTACCAGTTTTCCTTGATGTGCCATCACTATTATTGCCGAGAGGCCTCACCTCCAGACCAACAATCTCGTACAATTTTAATCTATGTTGTTTAGCTAAATCCACCTCACCATCCCAGCAAGTCTCAGAAATAATTTCAAGTGCTTTATCAATCTCGTCTTCACCCACAAGATTTCCATTTTCCAAGAGGACAAGGTAGAGCTGTTCAGCTGAAGCTTTTCGAATCTGATTATCATACACAGAAATATAGTTTGAGAAGCCACAAAGAAAGCAACATAAGTAACATGACCCACTTATTCAAGATTTAAAAAAAGAAGAAGAAGGAATTACTCTTTCAATTTTCAAGAAACACACTGAATCACTTAATTTGAAAAAGAAAAATAATCATCATAATTTTTAAATATATGTAGTTACTTTTTTATATATAAAACAAACACAAACAAACAATCTCTGAATTGTGAAAAAATAAACTTCTGATTTGCATGGGATTGCAGTTAGGCGAAAACAAAATGCCTAGTCGTGAATCTCGTACTGGTGAATATCCAGGAATCACCTTAGGGTAGCGATGACCAAGAAAATCAAGAAGTTGAGCAAAGGCCTTCTTATTGATAGGTTCCTGCACTGAAGCTATGTAACCAAGTATTGCAATACCAGCATACAACTTAGAGAAGTCTTTTGATCCCTTCAATTCAATTGACAGACAATCCAAAACAGCAGCACAAAAAGTTGCAGTGTGAGCCTGAAAATGCAAATTATTTATCCAGATGTTCTCAGCAAGCATTTGAAAAATTAAATTCAATAAATGGAAGTATAGAACAAGAGCATCCCATATCACATTTTCATAAATTAAAAACATGCACTATGACCAGTTTTCACTCTATTGCAATCCTATTCTTTTCTTATTTATTCTCTGAAATTCTTAATCTAATTTTAGCTCGCATGATGTTGTGTTATTAAATTATTTTACTTCTTGATCGTCCCAGTTGTTTAAGCACGTTACCTATTACATATCATACTAGTTAGAAGTATAAGAAATATCTAATTATATTATCTTTTAGAATATTTTAGAGTATCTTTAACTATCTCTTCAGATTTATTCTTCCTTTATATTTTGATTTATTTCCTTATCTAATTAGGATCTTCATAATTATAGGAATATCTTATTAGAATATAATTTACAGGCATATCATATCATGTATTTATTGTCATCAGCTTTATATAAAGTGGACTTCGTAGTGCCGTCCATATACACAGTTTTCAACATCTCTTCCATCTATTTTTTTCCCTTTCAATAATGCCCGTAACTCCTCGACCTAAGAAAATTACAGTTATCCAATCAATGTCTAAGTTACTAAAATTTTAGATATTTTCCTGTCATGATAAATCAAAGAACATAAAATAAACTTTTGTAAAGGTTGCCACCACTATAAACGAAAGTAAAACCATCATATTTCATAAAAACCAATGGAGGATGCACATATAACCTTAATATGAGGTGGCTGAGTTATGTATTTATTTTTTTCTTAGAGGCACTGTTTTCCGACATTTCAACATTATGCAAAGTATATTGCTTTTAGTGCACAAACAACCAACAAGTTTTACACAGGTTAAATAAGTAATTGAGAGAGGTTAAATGAACAAATTAAGCAGCCATTTTGGGTGCATGATGAAGCTTTAATGCATCTTAGAGACTTTGCAGAAAGTTTCCTTCTCATATTAGCCATTATTCTTTTTTTCTTTCAATATTTTTCATTAAATTTAAAGGATGACCACAACTAAATATAAAGGAATACTTGATCACCAAACCAATCCAGAAATATAAAATATATATAAAAGGAGTATTAGAGAACCTACTCACAAGGGATATGAAATATAAAGAATAGAAAGGCACACTAACCTCCATATTAAAGAATATTTTTTTGCTGAACAGAATCTCAATGGTCTGGAGTGCAGAATAAGAGCGTCAGTATATTAGAGATTCATGGATAAGCTTATAAAAGAAGAATTAATGAGTTCACCAGTATAAACACGAGTATTATATATGAAACAAAAAGAAAGCATGCTGAACGTTTTATGAAATCATTTCAGAATTCAGTTTAGGTAGGGCAAGCAGTTAGTTCAGTTCAGCCAGTTGGCATGTGACAGTTGGCTATGACTGTTTCGGTTCCTTGTAGAGCAAGCTACTTAAAGCTCTATAATCTTTGTTGAGACAAGATTCTAAAAGCAATGAGAAATAAATAAATTCTTGATTCAATTCTCTCCTTTCTATTCTCTACGAACTCTAACAACAAGTACTACACCTAGCTTGTTACAATAAATAAATATGAACTTGAAACCTAATTAAAATGAAGATACAGAAACACTCCTTCTCTTTCAGGTTTTCTCTCTTCACACCCTCTTTTATACATTTCTATATGGAATTGATACTTAACTATCAGAGTCCTTCCTCTGTAAAATAAAAGAATCCATGTTCAGCCTGGAGCTGACTGCTAGTCTTGCAATGCTAATATGCCTGTGGTTGCAACTTTGTCACATAATGGGCTGTTGATATTGAGCTTCGAGACAGCACTTTGTTCACATTCAGAATTTTTGTTTTCTCCAAGAGAAAAAATGATATGTATATATAAATAAAAAAATAATAAAATTGCTTGAAACTTCAATTTCACAAGAGCAAGAATAATGAAGTATTGTTTAAGAAATTTAGTACCTTTAAAGTGGGTACAATAACTCTGTCACTTTTCTTGAATTGTTGGAGAACCCACAGGATATCAGCTGATAGCATGTAAACCCTAGATGTTCTTGTATTTGGATCTTCAGATCCAACCCCTTCTAGATACTCTAACAGGGCCAAGAGTGATGCCCTCTTCAAAGAATCTTGCAACCCACCAACAGATATAACCAAACCTGATAGCACATCTCTGCTATAACAACCAAATTGAAGTAACTGTATGAAGCGTGGGTAAGAATAGGAAGGAACCTGCAACAAAACAGTAGTCTTTCAATAGAAAAATTCTATGCAACCAACCCTGAACTGGTTAAAGATCTACTTAAACTTACAGCCCATTGTGCATCTGCCTCCTTGGGAATGATTTCTTCTAACTTTTCTCGGAAAGGTATATAGGGAATATATATCATCTGGTTGTACAGAATTCTGTAGAGAACATTTGCTGCTGCTTCTCTCAGCTTATCCATCTTCTCCACAGCTTGCTTACAAATACCTCCAACTAAATTTATAGCAAGATTTTCATCAAATAAAGAAAGCTCTCGATTGTTCTTAAGCATGACATCAGTCAAAGGATGTGCCGTAGCTTCATTTTCATTTGTAACTAATCTTTTAGACAGACAAATCGACTTGTCTATCTTACAGAGCATGTATGTACATTTTTCCAGGCCATCTAGTGCAGCCTCACGAACCCAAGAGCCTACATCACCTCTGTTATCAACAGAATAGTCATCAAGAGCTTTAAATAAACTCGTCATCACCTCATTCTTTATCAGTATAAAGAGAGAAAAATCATCTTCGACAAAAGAGGTGGCAGTATCTTCTCTTCCATCAATTAATGTTTCACACACTAATGTGAGCCCTTTGACAGCATTTACTCGTGCTTCAGCGTCTCTATCTTCAGGATTTTCCTGCACATGATAAAACATTGTTTAACACAATAATTGAACCTAAGATGGTGTAATACATAGCATTTGCAACATGAAGCACCTCAATTTTACACGAGCCACAAAGCTTCAAAAGCACATTTCTCCATTGACTGGCTAATAACTTATATGGCAAAACCCCTAATGCCAAAGCAGATCCTCTCCTTACAGCTACGTTTGGATCAGCTAACATACTGAGGTACTTTGCTGTCACATCATTTGTACCTTTGTTATCTGAAGCATGCATGTATGAACAGATGAAGTGTTTCAGACCTTTAACAGCAGCATTCTGAACATCAAATGATGATATTACTCGTCAATATATAATGCCCAATTAGCATAAGCTGACAATAGTAAACAAAAGATAAAATGGTAACACAAATTGCTTCTATCCAAGGGATAGAACCTGTATCTGAGAATTAGGATGTCTCAAATTCTCGTTGAGAGTATCAAGTAAGCTTCTCTTTATCTTCTCTGATAACACTACTTTATATATGGAGATGCACTCAATAAATCGAGAAACAGCCGCACGCATTATCTCTCCTCCCTTTCCACGATAAAGCCGTGCTTTCTCAATGGCAGGAACAACACCAGAAAGACTTTTCTGTTTATCTGACAATGACAATTTAAAAAATGTGACAGTTCAGTTGGCATCATCAATATTTTGAAACTAATTACCTTCATTAAAGAAAGGTTTAACCAAATGATAAATAGTTGGCAAGAAAAACTAACCCAAACTTAGCATATATCTAACCTCAACCACAACCACATATCTAATCCCCCAGTCAAAGACTTTTATCCATTTTATTATCATGTTAAGGAATGAACTAAAATAGTTCTGGCTATTTAATTTGAAGGCTTCTTCCTTAAAATATTTTGTTTGAAATAATTGATATTCTCCTTAAGTCTCATATAAGAAAAAAGAAAATTGTGTAACAAATTGTGTGTCTTGGTAGTCATAATAATTTAAAATTCAGAAGGAAAATCAGCACATTTACAAATGAGAGTATAAAGTTGAGAGAGAAAGAGGGGAAAGAGGAAGGAAGTGCATCTGATACTTAGTCACTATCTGAACAGTTAAGTCACTTAAGACTGGGGCTCCAAGTGTTTATCTAATTTGAAAATCATCCCTTCAATTTCTAAAAACAAGTTTAAATTATGGACCAAACATACAAATGTGTGTAATAAAAAAATATATCACCATAAGGAAGATAACAATTCAATATCGATAGCCCCCATTTCTATTTTGATTCTTTGGCTTTGATAGAAGAAAACTCTTTTACTTCCATTACTAAACAGGCAGCAACAAAATCAAAAAGTCACAAGAAAGTATCAACCTGAAGGAAGAGCAAAATTGCATTGGTGTAAAGCTAAAACGAGTTCTCCTGTTGCCAACGTTGCACCATGGCGCATGCATAAATCAGATGAAAGAGTGCAAGGAATTAACTTTTCCAAGACAGTGCTTGCAAAATACTGAGGGTCATATTTTACAAGAGATGAGAGAGCCTCTGCAGCAAGTTCTCGCAAGCTTTTATCCTGAAGGTGTAATTTTCAAATAACTTCTCTCAAAATAAATTAAGAAACAGGAAGCAACCTATAAATTGTTGATACATGCCAAAATATGAACAAATTTACGCCAATAAATATACAGTGACAAGGAATAAGAAATAAGAAATTAAATATAATCGGAATTAATGGTTAGACCATCCTCTTAACTCTTTAGTCATACCTATGGAATAACAAATGTGTGCATAAGGCATGACTCCTTTTCATCCCCTTTGCATTGTTTTGAAGAAAAAGTTTACCGAAAAATAAAACTATAAAGAAAATATCCTAATGTATACTCCTGAATAGAAGAAACTTCGTCAAATATCATAATATTAACCAAAAAACATACATACACTGAAAATACATATGTCATCTCTCGTCTATTAGTGATCCCTAACAATTTTATTCTATTCAGCATCCAGAAATCAGGCTACAGTGATGTATGTATGGCCTTCAATTAGAAGGTAAACCAAAAATCCATATCACAATTGCATTCAGGGTCAACGTAGGAGCAGAAGAATAGGCAGCTCAAGGATAGAGAGAGAGAGAGAGAGAGAGAGATTTAATCAGAACATACCCAGTGACAAATTTTTCTGTCCAGCAGGTCATCCACAAACGGAAAAAGATATCCTTCATACTGAGCAATGGAAACAGCAACATGAAGATAAGAATTTACTCGTGAAGAAAGTGAGAAATAGTCAGCAGTATTCACTATGTCAATTCCATGTGGATAATTCCCTTGTCTTCCAACATTCTCTTGAAATGCAGCTGCCGCCGCTCTTCTGCAGTTAACCTAAGTATCACAGGTTAGTCAGTCATTCTTTCCCCCTGAAGTGAATATTCTAAAACAAATGTCAAGAGATGGACGTAAAAAGATATAAGGACCTCACGGTCATAGCATGCAACTGTTAGGAGGTGTGGGGCAAACTCTTCTAAGATGTTCCTCATATCTGTATGATAATACGCACGTCCAAACGCCCAACATACATAAGCAGCAGCATCACGTACATGAGAACCAACACTGTGTGGACCTCTACGAACATCATAATGTAGTGCCTAATAAACAAGTCTTATACTTAATACCACTGCTATATAGTAATGTATCTCTCAAATAAGGGCTCAACTCGAGTCTTATTCAGAAATAAAATTAAATAAAAAGTTTGGAACAGAGGCAAGAAGATCAACTACAAGATGCAAAACTATAAAGTACCGACCATAAAATGTATTGCCAAGGAAGCTTAAGCTTTATATGCATTATAAAATAAGAATAAGAATAGTGAACATTTAAGGGAACAATTGCCCTTTTTTATTTCCAAGGTCAAGTCCTTTTTTATCTTCCCCTTTCTTCTACAGCATTTCCCTCATTTTTTTTCCTAATCATAAACATGTGTTGAATTGAACACGTGCCTATAAAATTCGGTTCAATTATATAGTTTATTTCCTATTAAGGAATTTATTTAAGCTGTTTATGTTCAGAATGTTAGGTTGTCATGGTTCTGTTTTTTAATTTCAAGTAGTGTTGTTATGGCCATAAAATAAGGAATTGCAATCTGGTATACATTATGCTCTTTATATTTAGTTACTACCCCACTTTTTAAGCCGCCAATATAATAAAACATCGTCTAAGAAACAGCTGTAAACAGCCAAGATAGTTTGTTGTCACAAAATCTACAGCCAGAAACCTATGCATACAATCTATCCATTATAAACCACCTTCACAATAACAGGAACAACTTTGGGAAGACTAGCCGGTAAGAGCAAGCCTCTACGAGCAAGTTCAGCCAAAGCTAAGCAGCCTCCATGCCATGAACCATCACCCTGAAACAAGGATTACACGTGAGCAATAACATTGGTGCCAGACAAATAAATAGTTAACACAGTAAACCTCTAATACAGAAACTATATATATTTAAACCTAGGAGAATGAAAATTTAACTAGTAAATTCCAGTTCTCGAGAACATAAATAAACATATGCTTAGGATCACACCTCGCCGGGAGAAAACAGCTCCAAAACAGACAATAAAACCTCTTGAGAAAGAGATGATGTCAGATGTGAACTTATGCGCCCAATACCTTTTGCTGCAGACCAGCGGACAACAGTGTCCTACAATCCAATGCCAGCATAATCTGTTCATTGAAGTGATAAAAGCACTTGGAGGGATAATTCAATGAAGAAAACATGATCAGCTTAATTACTTAGCACTTTGTGAATTCTTTTGATGTTTAAACGAGAGTATATATCCATCATGGGACAATTGTACAGCCCGCAACATATATTGGGTAATGGCATGTCCTTTTTATCACCATAATTGACAATTCACTTATTTTCCCTTCCCTTGCAGATATTTTTTAACATGAAAAAAAAAAAATGCACGACAAGTATACCAATATAGTCCACATCAATTTTCAGACTCAAGTCCTTAAATGAAATGAGCTAAAAGCTTAAGCTTTTAAACAAGATATCAATTGTGGTTGCTACAACCTCCAATTCTAGTACTATCTCAAGTGGAAGCCAATAGGGTTTTTGACATGGATGAAGTACATGCTCAGAACTATTTGTAATTGTAAAGTGTTATTCATATGGCACTAGTACTATATCAAAGAACCACTCATTCTAAGAGATTATACTGTTGAGCAACAGCCCTAAAATTATATTGATAAAGCAACACTGTTTACTCTACAACTAAGATTATAGTATACAGCGTAAATCACACAATACACGTTTCAGGATCTATAGAAACCAGTATAAATACAGTAGCCATCAGTGATATAAAGCACTACAATTGAGGAAAAACCCAGGACCAGTATTTTAAGTCATTTTAAGCCATTTTCGTAACTCAAACACAGACAACCGACTCATATCAAATAATGTTAGAGCTCTTCCATATTCAACAGCATTCATCCAGTTCTATTTGTAGGATCAGTTACTTCATAAAATAGGCACAATATTAGAATAATTAAACATCTCGTACAAATTCATGAGACATCAACAATCTTGATTTTAACAATTTTTGAAATAACAATTTCATGAAAGACGTTAATTCAACCATTATTTCAGATGCATCGGCAGCAGCATACATTAGACATAATATCTTATTTTTCATCACCAGAACCGAGCAATGTAGTATAAAGGTGAAAAACAAAATTCACTACAAAAAAATCTCACCCTTTTAGACATACCATATCCCTCAAACCAGATAACAACAACTCAATAATCTCTTCAACATTTTCTGGAACATCCATATCCTCATCTTCCTCCCTGTCTGACATTCCATTTGGATTGGAATAACTTTCGTTCACACCCAAATTAGACTGATCAACTCTATTTGATGTACTCAAAGAGACATTTAGTTTGGCAACTCTTCCCTGCATGATAGGCATATAGTCATTAGATACAAAAAATGGTGACAAAAATGATGCTTCTAGAATTGTCTATGATGCCCAGCTAAAAATAGCGATAACACCTAGATATTTGTAACCCAATACTCATGAAAAATGTACAAATATATGTCCCTGATAGAGTTAGCATAGATGAAGGGGCCAAAGAACTTAAACTAAGTTTCAATTTAACTCTTAGCGGTTACCACAACTCCGTTGACTTGGGTATGTAACATAATAAAAATTAATTCATGAAAAGAAGCCAAATTTTCTGGCGGAAAAATTATTCAAATTATCTAGTATGATACCATAGCCAAAGTGCCTAAGGAACCATTAAGTTCAACTCTTCATATTTCCATTATCAATAATGGCTCTAATTTCATCCCTTTCCTGACTTGCATGATGAGCATTTTTTGTTGTATCAGCATACCATGCATGTCTGAATAATGCATCTAACCATAAATTATTAATTACTGTGGCTTTGTATTCCACCAGTTAAAAGTATAAATAAACAAATGTTCACAAGTGAACAGAAGCAAAGGTGTCATCAAACATTTAAGAAACGAGATCCTATAAAACTTGGATCAGAGAAAAGCTAACCATATATCGCCATGAGGGCAAACGATGAGGAAGAGCAGTAAGCCCAATTCGTTGGGTTAACTTCATCAGATACTTGCGGAGCAAAGGACTTCGAGTTGCATCTGAAGACTTGTACAACATTGAACTGTCATTCCAAACAACAGGACTTGCATCAAGCAAGAGATTTCGACTACCTGCCTACTCAAAGATTTATATTATAACAATTAGAAACATTAAAAGGTAACAAAGAAGAAGAAGAAGAAGAAAAGATAATAGATACTCAAAGTCCGAATATGGAATTGATCCAGTCTGTACTGAAGATGATATACAAATACTAACTTAAAAGTCCTATTTATACTAATACTCAATAGTCCTATTAAATAAGCGAACATAACATGTGTAAGAATAGGTAAGCTTCCAACAAGATAAGATTCCTAAATTTAACCTAACACAATTAACCACAACTGGACAAACTATCCCAGACTATTATGCACCCTTCTCTCCCTCAAATAATTTGTAGAAATCCTTACACAAATGATAGATGAAAACATTTTCATTTGAGGGCCTAAACAAAACAAGGCAAAAAAAAAAAACAAACCTTGAAAATAGCAGCCAGTGCTTCAACGACACCAAGTAACTGAAAATGATGGAGTAAATCTTCAGTTACAGAGGACATGACCGTATGTGTCCACTCAACAAAGCTGAAGCAATTAGATAAGTCAGATTAAAAATATGATTATTGGTAAAACAAGAGGTTTATACGACACAAATGTGAGCATGCACACAACCCCAAACATGTCTGTAGTGATAACACATAATGTCGTGAACTAACAAATCTCAAATCTATACATTTTCAAGAGATCAAACAAAACCATTCATTATATTTGTAAACACAATAAAAAAAAAGGAGTTAATTGATGATTTGAAATAAACTTTAACTAACACGAAAATCATCTTTACACAAACAACACCACAACATGAGACAACACAAATATATTAGGCAACCGGAGAGAAAACTTAACTAACACTAAACAAGCTAAAAAACATGCTGAAACAAACCTCGTAAAGGCTTTCGGCATATCAGGACGGGTAAGTAGCCTCGAGAGAACTAGACCAGCCATAGTTCGCATAGGTCCAGCAGTTGAAAGGTAATCCTTACAAAACCCTATAATTCTCAACACAAGAGGACTGAGCTCAAACTCAGTTAAACTGTCATCATTGGCAATACTGGTGTCAACAGTGGAAATGTCAAAAGGAACCAACACAAGTATATAAAGCCACAACAACGTCACGCATTTAGCTTCCATTTCTCCCGTGCTTTCCTGCCTCAACGATGTCACCGAATTTGTGCTGTGACACTTCTCCAGCAGAGACACGGCGAGTTCGAGATCGGAAACTTGATGCGGAAAGAATTTAATTACAGATTTGTAGCCACAAACCGTGACTAACGAATATACAATTATGCATATAGGTTTAATTATTTCGAGAATTTCATCTGAAGCTGTCCCGAGCTCAAGTGTTCTTGAACGAATAATGTTCATCAGAGGAGAAACTATGGTTTCGAGGTAGGGTTCCAGAAGTTGACCTTGCTCCTGGTACTTGTCTAGCTGCAAATAAAAGATAACTGTTCTTCAATAACAAAAATTGATAAACGGATGAAGATAATCGCCATGAACAAAGAAGAGTACAATGGATCTGATTCTGCGGACGGAGGAAGGGTCGGAGACGCGAGCATTGGAAACGATGTCGTCGAGGAGCGACTTGACGATGTTCCATTCTTGGAGAAAGTACTTTTGGAGCACGCTCTCTTTGGAATCCAACTCGTCCTCTTCTTGATTCATCGTCACCACCGTCTCTTGATTCGCTTCCATCACCTTTGAGGTCGGTGAAGTTTTGGCGGGATCTTCAAATCTTCAACGGAAGTTTCCAAGACAGAAGCAACACTACTCGTCGGAGTGCTGAGTTCGAGTTTGATTTTAAGTAAAGGAGGTGATCATGGGCCGGGTCTGGACTCTTCACCGCCGTATCGTTTTCTTACAAATTTTGATATTTCTAATTTTTATATCAACACAATATAATAAATACTTTATTATTTGGACGATAATATTTTAACTTATTTTTTTTAATCTACAACTTTAATCATTATTAAATTATCATATCATATTATTAAAAAAAATTAAAATAAATAATCTAATAATAATTAATTTTTTTTTTTTACTATTTATAAGTTTTGTTTTACTTTATGCTGATATTATTGAATTCTGTTTGAATTTTTTTTAAGAATTCTAAAATATTATTAACTGTGTAAGTTTATGTTTATGTTAGTCACGTAGATATTTACAAATATTTTATTGGTAATAAATGTAAAATTACTTAATGGTTTTTTGGTATATTTTACGGTAAAAGTAACAATTCAGTTCTTAAAACATTTTCTTTAGTTTTATTTTTCTGAAATTTTAATTTTTTTTTATTAATATAGAATAAGTACATTTTTTATTGGAAAAATATTGTATCTCTCACGACCTCACCTAATAATCTCTCAATCCTTAGAAGTTGAGATTTATTGTGTTTGTTCATAGGAATTTACTCTTTAAGAAGATGGAAAAATATGGATGAACCTTATTTGTTTGCAAATATCAGAATTTATTTGTGCGGGTGAATTTGAGGAAAAATATATTCTCATCTTTGCATGATAAAGAAATGAGAAGGAAAAGACAACTCATTTACCTAAATACTATTTAATTTTTTAAAATTCTAATTTAATTAACAAATATGCCTTTACTTGATATTAATAATAATAATAATAATAATAATGGTAATATTAAGAATAATAATAACAATGATAATAATAACATTAATAATATAATAATATTATTAAACCTAATAATAGTAATAATACTAAAACTAATAATAATTATTTTATTTTATACTGATTTTAACCATTGGTAAAACTATAATCTAACAATTTTATCTATCGAAATATTATTTTACATATATTACATCCATCAAATCATTCACAAATTTTCACAAACTTTACCTTCACTTTCACCTCTTCATCCCTTCAAACAAACAACCACAACCCCACTTTATTCTTTACATCTTCTTAAATCCATTCACTCACCCTCCCTCAACTCCATATTTGAAAGCAAACACACATTTAAGGTGGTGGTTTATAAATACTTCTTCCTTCTTCCACCCTCTGATACATATTTTACGAAGCATACACTCCAAAACGGACAATACTTCGATGTTTTGTGATTAATAATGATTCTGTCATCGGACTTGAGATCGGAACATTGATAATCATCGTGAAACTGATAATCAAACCATTGTTCCCTTAAGCCCTCCATTGCGGATGATCCATCGTTCTCCTTGAACCTCCATGGGGATGATCCATCATTTCCCTTAAACCTCAATTGAGACTTGTGTTCCTACCACATCAAATAGTCTCGTATAGCTTTGAAGCCTATGTGTATGGCAGTTTAAATACTCCTTCCATAAAACTTGATGGGTAACATAAATCTTGTTTTTTAAAATTAAAAAATATTTTTTCCTATTCTTTTTATTTAAACAATGTTATATCTTTATATTAATTTTTGAACTTAATGCACTTTGTTTGGTAACTCATGAACTATTTTTTTTATTAACAAAATATTTATATGTTTATAATGAAGCACTCGGAGTTCTGCAATCCATATACATAAAATAAGTGCAAAAATTGAATGATAAAGTCTCACATTACAAATCTCACTCTACAGTATATAGATGAGACTATAATTGTTCTTATAAAAAAAGGATAATGATATTTTAACAAACTTTTAACCCACCTCTCTAATCATTCTTCAGTTATTTATTTTGATTTTTTTAGTGGTGTGATGTGATAATTTAAGAGTGATTAGAATGATGGGTTAAAAGTTGGTCAATGTATCAGTATCCATTAAAAAATTCTTATACATAATTTTTTATGGACCAAATAAGTATAAAGTGTGTTAAAGATCCTCATGTATCAATCACTTTCGGACACCTTATTCTAATGCATTATTGTATTTAAAGAAATTTAACATATTGTTATTAGTATACAAATTTACAAGACGAAGATCTTTTAAGATATTTGTCTCTATCCACATTTTTGTTTTCATCAATAAATTGTTTCTTATGATTGTAAGTTTATTTTATTGTGTAATAGAAGTTACAAAAGTTTGATAAAAAATTTTATACTTTATATAGTATAGAATTACCATTACAGGTTATAAATTAGTTGTTCGAATATTTTAAACACAGCATTGAAGATGAGTTGACTCATCCCAAAAAATAATATAGAAAGAATAAAAGATTGATTACAAAAATGGTGTGCTACTATTATCTTGAAAAAAGAAAATTAGAATGTCATTGGGAGGATTATATAACATGTTTAAGAGAAAAAATGTAACATATTTTTTTACCCAACATTTATATGGTTGTTATGGACAATATATTTATTCTCTTAAATATGTAGATTTTAAAGCAATATTATATTTTTCAATCTGTTTAATAAGTGCTAGCTTTTCACAATAGTTTATGAATTGAATACACTATTTTTGAAAATTATGTTGGTGATCTAAATATCTTTATTGCATTTGAAAAAGTTCAGATTACAGTTATAAATATACTCGTAAAAACATGTAGGTAAATATTATATATATATATATATATTATAAGTAAAATTGTAATTTAATCTATCGTAATAAAATTTAAGCTTAATTCGTATCCTCGTAACATAAAAATATGCAAATCATTTTTGTAAATACAATAAGAAAAAATAAATTTATTTTACCATAACAATAATCCTTTTAAAAGCGCCATCATTTATTGAAGTGCGTGAAATAGAATAACAAATACAAAATCTATACTTTGTTCATTGGTGGACTTCTCAATACAAAACCCAAAACCACACAACAATACGAAACCCTGAAAAAAAAATCAATTAAAACATTAACAGAAGAAAATATGTGTTACCTTAATCTCAAAAATCGAAACCAAACAAAATGTAGCACAGGATCAAGATTGCACCAACGTAAAATTGAAACGAAGCCCAACGACATGGAAGATAACGTCCGACAATATTTTGCCATATCCCAAATTAAGGTTTTCTATCACAAGAATGCCAACTCAAATAAAATTAAAGAAAAGTGAAATTTTTAGTTAAAGATGAAAAGGAAAAAAAATTACAAACAGCTTTTCAGTTCTCCCTTGTGCTAAAAGCGCCGAAAATGACAGAGCGAAGCACTTCCTCGCATCCTCCACAGTTCTAGGGTTCACTCTTTCTTCCGCTGGATCACGAGTTTCTGAAAACCGTTTTTCTCGATCCATAATCACAAGAACAAAATGGGTGTGGGAATATCATTTCTCATAGCGCTGAAAGCAACAACGCTCTTCCTATTCTTCGCGTACCTGAAGAATCTCGGTTTCACTCTCTTCTCCCTACCTTTTCTCTACGCTTCGCTCATCTCATTCTTGGTCTCAATCGCCTCTCACCCTTCCATCGATCTTCCCATGCTTCTCGGAAAAACCACCGACGGAAGTTTCCCTCTTTTTTCACTGATAATTTTCGGCCCTTACATCTACTTCGTTCGCGTTTTCTCTATGCTCCGAAGACTTCGAAGCGGAGAACCTCCTTACACACAGGTTCACGACTATCTCTATGTCGGTGGCTGGCCATCCTCGCCTCACATGCTGCCACCTGGCGACCCTGCCATCATCGATTGCACGTGCGAGTTCCCGCGTGTCAAGGACTTCACTGTGGGGTTGCCCTATCGCTGCATTCCGACGTGGGACACGAGGTCGCCTCAACCTGCTGATATTGAATCTGCTGTTAAATGGGCCTCTCGACAGAGAGACCTCAACAGGCCCATTTTCGTTCACTGTGCTTATGGTTAGTGAGCTTTATTAGCTTCTTGCTCTTAAGATTGTTCTTCTGTTTGTTCTATGCAACCATTTTAAGTAATTGGTTGGTGTTTCTCTTGTGTTAGCGTTTCTGCTTGTGTTTCGTGTGGTAGGTTTTGTAAATAGTTTATGCAAATTTTAACATTAAGACCCTGTTTGGATAACAATCTTTTCAATAAGAACTTATATTGAACATAGAAATATGAGATTTGAGAAATTTATCCAAATAAAACATACATGAAATGTGGCCTCTCAACTGATGGTTTTCTGTTCTTATAGACATTCATAGTTCAATTTGTATTCTGTAACTCAATGATCAATTATACGATGAATGACAGTTTATTCTGTCTCATGTTTGTTTTAATTGCTGTTGTCCAAACAAGGGTCTTGAATACATTAGACTTTTGAGAAAACCAATGATGTAGGTCATTTGCAATATTCTCTGTACTCTGAATGACTTATTGGAATTTAGAAAAGGGAAAGATAGAAGAAGCAGCGTTGGACAAAGAGTTAAACTGTGAGTAATGTAACCAATCAAAGGGGAAAAAAACACCTTTCCAATTCTGTAAGAGGTTGTAGATCTTTGAACCACAGCATCCCTAATGGAGAAAAATTGAGAACTGAGACAACCAGGAGAGGAAAGAATCTGATTACAACAATAATACGTATTTTTGATGTTGTATTCTATTACCAAGTTTAAATTTTTCAAGTTATGATAAGTTATCAAAGAGAAACTGTTTTTTTGCCGCTCATTAGTAGTAGCATTAACATATTCTTTTATGTGTCGCGTTTTAATGGTCATCCGTCCTTTTTAACTGGGTGTTTGTCACTTCGTGGTTGTTCTTCATTATTATGATCACTGCATCAGCTTGCAAATACGAGGATATTGTTTTAGTTAGGCATATTATTAGAACTGCAATTTTATCAACGAGGTAGATTATACATGTTGCCTTTATACTCATTTTAGAATATACGACCATCTTTAACATTTTTGTTTTTTGGTGTAAAGGTCATGGAAGAAGTGTAGCAGTTATGTGTGCACTGTTAGTAGCACTAGGCATCACAGAGGATTGGAAGACTGCTGAGAAACTGATCAAGCAAAAACGACCTTACATTCGAATGAATGCTCTCCATCGCAAGGCCCTTGAAGAATGGTCCAGACACAGATTGTCTGCGCCGAAGAAGTAGATTAGACATACATGAGCGTGGGTTCCTCCAGTTAATCTGATTCTTTTGATGATTTTATAGTATGATTGTTTTCCATACAGTTGCAAAACGAAGAAACACTGTAGAAACTTAGATTCTCCTCGTGCTCTTACTTAGCGTTTTTGTTTTCCAGTGAACCCAAAATCTAATTCATGGTTGCCTACTATTCTGTTATCAGCTTCTTCTGCTTCGGTCATGTTGAAGCTTATGCGTGGAATAGTGGGATTGCATACCATGAGAAGCTGTAACATCATTAATAGACATCATTTCATTGTGTAATGTCCATGAACGATGATTCCTAGTGTAGTTTTTGATAAATACAAGTTATGCCTTTTGTCAATTGTTTCGAGTCTAAGAACCATATCAAAACGAGGCATTAGTTTGAAAGTGATAAGTATAATTGCTTAATAGAGTTGGAATCGGATACAGCAAAATAGAACGAGACGAATGATTTTGTTAGTATCTTCTAAAGCTTTCTCCAATATTTTTTAGCTTATTCATTTAAACCTAAAAAGCATAACAATGTAAAACAAATATACTTTTCTTCTATTACTTCTTTTTTGTTAAAATATACGAAAACAAAGTATACAAGAGGATATACTAATTTGAGCTAATTTTCTATTATGTAAGAGGATAGTCCCGTATCTTTGTTTGGATGAATATTTTAAAAAGTTTGATATATTTATTTTTACAAAAACCATCTAAAATTTTAATTATATTATTTTTCAAAAATATTCTTCATCAGTGAATATTTCTGATAATGAACAGAGGAATACAGTAAAATAATTTTTGGAATATTTTCTCAAATAGAGAAATTGTGGGCTGTATTACTTAATACGCATTAATTAATTAGATGAATACAATTAAGAAAATAATTTTGAGAAATTTAATAACATTAATTTATTTCACTAAACTCATTGATTTCCATTAACTGATTAAAGAGGCCTACATTAATTAGCGATAAACTCATTGATTCCCATTGAATGATTAAGGAGATGTATATTTTTAGCAGTAGAGATTAAGGGCCTACTTTAGTTTTTTAAAATACTTTTATTAGATAGGAAAAAAATAGGTTCACTAAATTGAGAGAAAATAAACATGGTTAAATCTTATCCTAAACTTAGACAAATTTGTCCCTGGTTGGTTCCAATGTTTTTTGTGGGTCTAGTGCCCCGGCCCGGTTAAGTACAGTGAAATGTTTGGTTGTTTATCACCATCACCTGAGAAATGTAATAGACACAAAAAGAAGCATCTTTAAATATCAATTTTTCTCAGAGGTCACAATCATCTAAGTTTTATTCCGTTACTCCACTGAAAATTAAGTTATGCTTAGCTAATTGTTCAATTCAATAGAGTTTACTTGGTTTATTTATTTATTTATAATATTTTTTAGTGCTATTAAGAGGTGTACTATTTTGACCTCAATTCCAAGGTTATGGTGGTCAAAAAATTATTGGGGCTTCTTTTAATTATTTTTATCTATTAACCATTATAATTAGGAGACTAATCTTCAATTCAAAGCTTAATCACACCTAAAACCCCACGACCCCACATGGGAATTCAATGAACTTAGGCCTTTTGCAAAGGTCACATGAAACATAGGCCACAAGTGGTCTTACCTTCCTGCGCCGACTTCAGATCTCTGACTCACCGAGCCATCAAAGGGTCACTTTCCCCATACCCACCCCCAAGCCACCGATTTTTTTGTCCATTCCACTGTCCTTAAATATAAAACTCTCTTTCTACCCTCATTTTCGTTCCCACTTCTTCAAAGTCACAATCTTTGTCATCTCTTCGCCGTAAGTCTCTCTCTCTCTCTCCCCCCCACTTTCTTTGGCTTCATTTTTTCAGTCTCTTTCTTGATTTTGGATTTGGGTTTAGCCTGTTATGCATACTGCTTGCATGCTCTTGCTTTTCTATGTTGGGTTTGCCTGTGATGAAGTTTCGTTTTATTGGGTGGTTTTTTTTTTTTTTTTTTCTTTTTCATTTTTTTTTTTTTTTTTTTTTTTTTTTTTGGGTTTTTTTTTTTTTTTTTTTTCTCATGCACAGATCTTTTGTTGTTTTCAATTGTTTGATCCACACCCCCTTTTCCATTTTCGTCGTTTTTTTAATTGTTGGACAAAATTTCAATATCTGTTTTCTGGGGAAAGAGGGGTTAAGATGGGGGTCATGATATGATGATAGGAGGAGAGAGCCTTTGTTGTGGAACCAAAAAAGTTGCGAGCTTTTTGGATGGTGTTCACTCTGGAGGAGATCTCCGAGTTTATGATTTCTGCATATTTTACAATTTCATCAACAATCCCTATTATCTTGAGATGCAGTATTTACAGCTGGAATTGACGACCAAAGCACCTTTTTTTATGAACTTTGATTTGGTTACTTGTAAATATTTACGATGAGAGATAGATTCACTACAAGACTGTGCTTATATAGTATTATCCTCGTCCTACAATTTCATAAACCTGTGTTGGAGGGTGGTGATATTTATTTTTCGTCGAACTTCACCAAGCACTGATTTTTTAGATGCAGCTGATTAGATTTTCATAATTTAGGCTTAATATATATACATGCAAGGTGTCTGGTAATAATTATTGTTCTGGCTTCGTTATTTAGAAGAAATTTCTGGACAATCTGAGTTACCCTGTATCCTAGAGTGGAGCAACACCAAAACCAATTTCTTGACCGTTTGAAAAAAACCAATCGTGTAGTTTTTTACTGTAAAATTAGTTCGAATATTGTCACCTTGACTAATGAGCAAGTTGCTTGTTAGTTCATGTAACAATAAACGAAGTTACAAGAGCATATCAGTTATGTTTTTTATGTGAACTTGAGTAATCAAGGTTTGTACTTGAGTGTGTTTAGTTGTTTTAATGACAAGTTGTCGAGTCTTTCACTATTTTTTAAGGATGTCCAACATTGACAGTTGAGTATTCTGATGTGCTGTGTTCTGTTTTTGGGTAAATTGTTTGGTGCTCACTGTGCTTGTACAGATTACTTTTTTTTGGATTTAATTTGAAAACATTTTTTCTATTTAACTTCTACAACAGCTATTGTTTACTTTACACATTACCTTCAGTGGTTTAACCCTTTTCAACCTATACATTTTCGTACTCCGAGCCATTAAAAGCAAAACTGAAGTTGAAATACTTAAAATGCTTTTACTTTGAGTAGTTAATTGAAAAGGGCTAAAGCATGGAGGGATTTTTTATAATTTATCCTTGATTCTTCTTCCATTTTTGTTCTAATGTTGAATATATGTTTGAAACGTGTTTTATGACTGTTGTGCTGGTCAATGAATACATTTTCTGAATAATGTTTCACACTGCTGTGTTCTTCTTCCTGTGTTTGGATACAGGTATAAACATGTCGGTTGTGAACATGTCCACCATGACACTTCCAAGAGCTTCCTTGTCTGGAGGATCTGTCCCTGCTAGGAAATCTTGTGCTCTTTTTAAGAGTCCATCATCTTTTAGTTCTGTGAAGAATGTGTCTAAAGTATTTGGATTGAAATCATCATCCTTTAGAGTGTCAGCAATGGCAGTATACAAAGTGAAACTGATTGGACCAAACGGTGAAGAGAATGAATTTGAAGCCCCTGATGACAGTTACATTCTGGATTCAGCTGAAGAGGCTGGATTGGAACTACCATACTCATGCAGAGCTGGAGCATGCTCTACTTGTGCTGGAAGACTGGATTCAGGTGCTGTGGATCAGTCAGATCAATCTTTTCTTGAAGAACAGCAGATAGAGAAAGGTTACCTTCTCACATGTGTCTCATACCCGACATCAGATTGTGTGATTTACACCCACAAGGAGGAAGATCTCTGCTAAACGATGATGTAGTGTCTTTTGTTTATCTCTTAATAAGGTTATGGTCGGTAGATTTATTGTGAAACTTCATTGGTGAGCAATTTTAGTTGTTCTAATTTGATGTAGAACTTTAATCCTTTAGTATGCAGCCATTGGATTGGTTAAGCCAATAATAAGGCCTTGTTTTATCTATATTTTCAAACTTTACTTCAAAATATGAGTTATAAAATTAAGAAGTTACTTTGGTTAGTTTTGCCAAGTTGTTTCTTCCATAAAAATTAGTTAATTTTGCAGTAGTTTTTTTTCCCAATAGATTTAAGTTTCACAAGCCTAGTTTGAATGTAGATCATGATGCCTTATAATATTTATTTTGTAGACCTTAACACAAGTATATATGGTGGTTCTTTTTCAAATATCTTAGCCTTTTGTGTTCTGATGTAAATGATTAAGACTATTTACACCTTATTTTTCCTCTTTACAATCACTTTTTTAACATTTTTAAAATATATCTCTTGCTTATCATCTTCATATGGTCACTTTTAACATATCTTAAGCAAAATTTTCTGTAAAATAACTATTTTCTAATTAGTTCTAGAAATTATTTTTCTTTCAGAGTAATTTTGTAATATAATATAAAAGACAGTGGACAGTAGGAGAGAAAATAAGAACAGTTTCTTTTTGCACCTCTCTTAAAAGAGTATTTTTTAATTAAACAATATAATTTTTTATTATTTAGAGAAAAAAATTTAAATGTATAATTTGGAAGCTAAAAACAATTTTTGAATTATAAAATTTGAAAATTAAATGGCTTCTAAATTATATAATTCAAAAAATAAATTTTTATTAACTCTTTAACTTTTGAGATTTTTAATTTTCAAATTATACAAATAAAAAATAAATAAAAACAGAAAAAAGAAGGCAAGAAGTGTTTGCATGTACCAAGTTGAAGAAGCCCACTAACAAGGTTTTACATGGTGCTTAAATTTTCAACATTATTACCAAATTTATTCTTCTCCTATATACGTAAGATAATTAATGCACTTGAAAATATAGTAACATCTCTTCCTTTTATGTTGAAATAGAAATTAAATAAGTTCTACTTAAAAGAATAAATATAAGTTCAAATAGAATTAACTTCTTTTAAAAAATTTAATTCCATAACTTTATATAATTAAACTCTAAAAATTATTTAATCGTTGTATTCGTGAGTATATTTACCATGACAGCTGTTTTCATCCTGGCGATAAACAGACCAGTAAAGTACTGATATTTATTAGTTAATTGTATTCACTTGATTTTTATTTAAGGTTAAATATATTTTTAGTTATTAAATTTTGATAAAAAAATAAAATTCACTTTTATTTAAAATTTAAATATATTTTAATTTTAAAATTTTATAAATAAATGAATATGATTTTTTAATTTAATTTAATTCTTTTTTAAGTTTCAAATGCATTTTATATTAATATTTTATTCATTAATTTTTACTCTATTAAATATATTAAAAGAAACACCAAAATTTATTTATTAATAAAAAATAAATGAAAAATAGAAAGACGAAAAAAAAAGAAAGAAAAAAAGAAATATAAGCATAATATAAATAAATAAATAAAAAGAAAGCGTGTTGTTGGGATCCGAAGGAGAAAGGGTAAAGTGAAATATAGTAGTTTCCCGCCAAACGAAGAAGCAATCGTTTAAGGTTCCCGCTCTGTTCCTTCTTACGCGCATTCTCCTTTTCAAATTCCAATTCTCAATCTCTCTGTCAAACTACTCAGCAAGCGCAAAGGGTTTCTTTCCAATAATTCAAAGGTTCATTCTTCCTTCTCTTATACTACTCTGCTTCGTTTTTATTTTCATTCTGAAACAATCACTACAGCGTAATTCTGAATTATCCACCCATTCCGTTAATTTCATTCTTTTGAGTTTTTATATTTAGACTTTTATTCAATGGTTTGCATTAACTTTAGGGTTAGGCGATCCTCTACGGACAACACTTGTGTTAATTTTTTTGTGCACTCAACATGTTTGTGAAAATTCATCTTGGACTATAATCGCAGTTGTTCGTTATCTCTTCCATTGTTAAATGTATCTGTGCTGGGTCGAAAATGGGAATCAGTTTATTTTTTCGGAACATTCAATCATTATTGCCCTTTAAGAAAATAAAACATTTGTTTAAGCTTTGCCTTCAAAGCTTGATTTTATTTTTCCTTTTTGTTTCAGGCCATGGACACGTCAAATCCTGCTGTATTTGTGAATGCTCAGTTGATTCCCAACTTTATTGGGAAGAGAGTACGAACAGTGGTTCAGGTGAATCAATGTGGTGGTGGGGTTGCCACCACAAAATCCACTGATGACTCTCAATTAACAATAAAAGGGTTGCCACAAGTCCCCATTATGAATTTTATTGAGGTCATCGGTATTGCTGAAAGTAGCAACTCTATTGATGCCGAACTATGGACTGACTTTGGCAGCACATTTGGTACGAAGCTTTACAATTATAATTTTTCTTACATATGTCAATTGATATGTTCGTTTTTGTGTTATCAAAATAGGAAAGGATTCACTTGAAGTTAATATTTCCCCAAACATGTGTTTGTTCGAATTTAAAACCCAAATTAGATTTATTTGTCGATTGCTCTCTTCCTCTGGCGTTGGCGCAATAAAAGCTAAAATCAGGAACTGTTTAGCATTTCTAATTTTCTAGTGTTCTGTCCCTGCTCATTTATGTTGTTTTTTGATGTCGCACTCTCTGTAGATACCAACTCTTTCAATCAGTTGTGCCAACTAGCAAACGGTGAATTCAAAGGCCTGTTTCTCTAGGGACATCAAAGAATGTCGACTCAGCAACTGGATGACGTTTGAAGTTTTTGTTTTTCATGCTAAGGCATCCGTTTACATGTAAATCTAGGAATTATATTTGAGTTTATGGTATCCCCAGAATAGCCGAGCGCGCATGCTTGCTACAAACTATTACATGTTTTAAAATCTCCTTTAACTTATATATCGTGTTATATGCCTAGTTTGGCTTATGTCTGCAACTGTCTCCAGTGTCTTCAATTACACTCCTATGAAAAAGGTACTATTTTACCTTTCATTCATGTTTATTGTTATATTTTTTTAGTACTGTGTAGATTTACTCTAGTCCATAGATGTTTTACTTTCTTGAGTACGTATGTAGCTTACTTGCAGTAGTTTTGTTCACTATTTTAATAATTCAAGATTCAAAGCACGAAATTTTAGACCTCAACTCACCACACTGCAAAATGTATGGTAAGGTAAAGTTAGAGTATTGGTCATGGTTGGTGATTTTATTGGATGCATTATATAAACTTCCTTTTCTAGACAAAATTGCCTTCCAATCACTTAGTGTGTTTTAGAGAGTCTTTCATGAACAAACGTACCTACTTCAATTCTAGAAGGATATGAAAATGTCAAAATATCCTGACAGTTAGTAACTTGTTATCACATGATCAATTTCTTCTGTAGTTTTATCCCGAATCTTTGGTACTTCCTGGTGAAGGAGAGTTGGGTGGTACGAGACCTTTCTCTTTACCATATCTCTTCTTTTGCTAGGCAAGCATCTAACTCTCTTTACGCCTCACGTGAGTTTTATATCGATCAAGGATAAAATAGAAAGTGATTTAATCCATTTGATAGTTTCTTTGCATTGAGATTATAGTATCGTCTTCCCCATTCATCAAGGTAAGTTCCCATACTTTTCGGATAAGAATAAAGAGGTAGGGTAATGCGAAGGATAAAAGTAAAAGGAAAATATAGTAAAAAAATGACTATCGTTTACATAAATAAAAATAATAAAAGAAAACTCTATTTGTTTTTATGAATAAAAGAGACGGCAAAAGGTAGTAAATAAATGAAATAAATTGCATTCATGGAATGTAGAGGATATTCTACCTTTAATTGAGATATAATCTTCTGTATATCAAAAAGATGTTTATTTATAGAATAAACAGTTGGATTAGAATAATAAATATTGTTATATTTTTTTATTAAAAAAAGCTCAGTCTTAGCTTAATGATTATAGTGTAGGAAAACAAGTGTATTTTAAATTTGTCCTAAAAAAATTGTGGAAACTAAATAAATCCATTTAAAAAGTGTGTTTATTAACTCAATTTTATAAAATTTGTTTGTAAAATGAGATTTTCTTTTATATATATATATATATATATTATAATTTATTATATTTTTAGGTAATTTTATTATTCTTTATTAGATATATTAATTTTTAAATATGTAAGTAAATATTTACAGATAATTTGATATCGAATGAAGTAACAAGTTCGATAAACTGTTATGTACTTTAGTATCGTTTTAAAAATTATATTTAGGGTAACTTAATATTATAACGGTAATTTTTAATCATATATTTGGTTAATATAAAATCTGATTCAAATCATTTCATTGTTTATCAAAAACACTTAATCTATTTATCATAGGAATTGATTTACACATTAATGATGACATGGGTTAGGAGGCATTAATTTTCAAATCTACATCATCAGAAAAACTAAACATATTACAACCAACATTAGTGCATTTCAGTAATCTCCGTTACTCATCCTTCCACCGGCTCGTCCACCTCGAAAACCTTCCTCAGTTTCTCTTCATCTGATTCAAAAACCTTTCTTGCTTGTTTCAGCTCTTCATTCATAGACAGTAGTTCTGTACAACGGTTAAGTTTCGGCAAATCCTGCAGTATACAGTTATGGATATTAGACAAACAATAAATATGATAGTAGTGTTAACAAAAGATTACGAGGTAAAGTTCACGCAGGAAGCGTTCCTGCCAGTGCATGTTTTACAATCTATGGTACTAACTGACATTTAGATTTGTTGGTGATACTTAATGATCCTTCAGACTCTGTTAACTAAGCCTAAAATATGACACATGTAGGTCTAATGCCAATTATTAATTGGTCCATCGCTACAAAACCAAAGACGAGGAAGTCTAGGCGGGAGTGGAATAAATAATACAGTTAATAAAATGCTAATAGTGGTAATGTTAATTGTTCACATGCTGATAAAGGTAGATTTGAACGAGCAATTTCTGGCTAGTATGATTGCTAGATAGCTATTGTATTGTGAAATTCTGATTCTGAATAAATTAAGAAATAAACACTTATAAAAAGACGGATCAATTAAGTAGGGTGTTCTAAATACAATAAAGTGTTATAGAGAATTTTTCCGTTAGTTTGAGCATGATTCCTGTTTAATTCATTAATTGAGTTTTGTGTTTCTCTTTGAATACATAAGATGATAACAATTAATAAAAGGATGATCAGAGACCAGAAATTTTTTTTGCCTATAGAATAATGATAGTTATATTAGAATTCAAGGTTCCCCAGTAACTTTTAATCTTCATAATAATTATTTGCCATATTTTAAAAGAGAGTACCTTGCGAATCAAATAGAGAAAATCCTCAACTGATAGCTTCCCTCTTTGAGATCCAATATCTTGGGCTTTATGAACCTTGGCAGACAAATTAAGCATAAGGACAACCATGCTAACTAGCTCACTCAGACGGAATTGAACAATTTAAAAGTTAAGATTATTACCAGTTCTGTGACATATTCCACAACAATGTCCTCCATAAGAGTCACACTTTCAGGAAGCGGCTGATTGAAACAGCAAAAAAAATGTTCAAGTTAACAAACATAATTCTTTAAATTACAAAAAAAATATATAGTCAACGTTACATAACAAAGACAATACAATGCAAATTATGTGTAGATAGGCACGTGAGCCGAAGGGTAAGGGTTAATATTTAACACTCACATTAGGATCATCTCCGAAGCCATACATCATGTGCTGCACTATGTAACCAAAAAAATAATATTATTACGAATGAGAGGAAACTGGACTAAAATGTTAAAAACTTAGAACAAAAATTTTTACATTCTTTTTGGAAAACTCCTCTTTTGCGCTTGGATGAAGTTTCTGATGGTTGTGAGGAAGCTGCTCTTGGTTTTGATGAGTTTCCAGCAGCAGAGCTGCTCATTGCTATAGGTCGATGCTTATACTGTTTATCTTCAGGGTAACTGGAGTTAATGAATACGAGAAAGTGAAGATATTTTTGGATCTTTCAATGCAGTTTGCAGGTTCTGTCCTGCACACAGAATACCAGAGAATAAAAAACAAGAATAATGACAAGAATCAAATTAAGGAAAGAATGAGAGACACCGGTCTTAGCAACTGCACACCCCTCAAATGGACTTAAACTTGTCATCTTCTATCCAAGAACCCCAGTTGTCAAAATAAATCCCATCAGAATTGATAAACCCGTATAGGTGTTTCCCATCATGAACAATATTAGATAAAGGAAGAAAATTAACTGTACAATGTACCATGAGTTTTAGTCATTATTGCTATGCCAAACCATAAACAAAATAAGATACCGGAATATTGCAACCATACATAACACAGTTTTCCAACCTCCTTTAAAAACATTTACTTTTAAAGGCCCCTTGTGATAAAGTTAAAAGATATGTAAGGACTAGCAGCACTCCTGTGGGCATCCTTTAGTCAATAACATTTGCATAGCCTTAGATAACTTGCTCAAAAGCACGAGAAGAGGATCTAATCCATTAAGTGGGAAAACCTCAATTCTTAAATACCACAACAAGTAGCTTATCTAACTCAACATGGAACTACTTACAACCTATAAGAGTAGAAATCTGCACTTGTTTCAAGAAAAGCAATCCATATATAAGATATTGCAGCAGCAAATTACAAAGAGTACACCAGTTTCGGAGAGCTAAATAGATAACATGCCATATAGAATCCTGAATCTTTCGCATGGGAGAAAAAATAATTTGTTTGTAATTTTTATATGCATTGACTATATTTGTTCATCTTGAGATTTACAAACAAATATTATGTTATTCCAATATGGGCAGACAAATATACTACCCCCGCCAATTGAATTTTTTTCCTTTCTTTTTAAAACATACAGAAAATCGAGCTCTAATTCTCGCTCTCTCTCTCTCACCCTTAGATATTTTTTCTATAAACATTTAAACACAAATGCCAATTGATTCCCTCTCTTTACCTAGTTTCTTTACCCTCTTTCAATTTCTATGCTTCCATTAATCAACCCATTTAGTGTGATATTCACCGAATAACGACCATGGCTAGTGCAGAAGCTCTCATATACAGAGCCATACCCAGCTCAAAACAACCACTGACTCACGAGCAATCATGAGTCAGCACACTATTCAGTAAACGACATCGGATCATCCATCCAAACAATCCAAACAATCGGCAACAATAGATTACAATTTGGCAACGTACGATGGAATCAAAGAGGGGTGAGTGACGAAAGGGGAAACGAAATTGAAATTGAAATTGAAATTGCAATGCAAAATAAAATCAAAACAGTAGAGGGAAAAAACCCTACCTACCTCGTTTTCGATCTGCAAATGCCAAATAGTGCCCCGCACTGCAGTAGAGGGTTCGGCTTTTGAGCTTAATTTGCTTGTTCAAAGGGCATTCTCAAAAGAGTCAAAAGTAAAATTGAAAAATAAATAAATAAAAATAATATTGATATATTAAATATTTTTAACAAAAAATTATTGTAAAAAAATTAAAAGGTACATAGTGTCGCATGTGAGGATGAGAAGGTAGTTTTTCTTTTTAAGATAGAAAAGTTTATGTAATGTAAAGAGGATATTTGTTAGCAACATATTATTATACTATCTTGTTGAATTAGTTTCTAAATTAATTTAATTAATATAAAAACATCGAATGTAATTTTTAAAATAGTTTCTTTTAAAATTTTAAACTACTTAAATTATTTTATAATTTACAATTTGTTTATATTTCAATATATTCTTCATATTTAAAATTTCATTTCTAATTAGAGTAATACATATTTTATTAATTTGAAATAATAAAGATTATTTATCCTTTTATATTAATCATAAAATTTATAATTTTTAAGAAGTAAGTAAAATAACGGGATAAGAAAAGAAAAAGTGATTTCCATCTCGCAATTTATTTATTGAAAAAATTAAATAGTAGAAATTTAATTAAAGACATATAAAAAAAGAATTGAATAAATTACACAAATTTAACAAGAAATGAAAAGTATCTAAATTTATATAAAGGACACAAATATTAAAGCAATTTTTTAATAAATTCTTATTAAATTCCTAAAAAATGATTAATTATTTTTCCTAAGTAAAAAAAAATGATTGGGTAAGAAATGGAAAATACAAAAATCAAATTATTTTCTCTTAGTTTCTGTTGGCACATCAAATCATATATTTAAGTCTTACAGGCAATGAAATTGGTCTTTCATTCTGAACCCTTCCTAAGATCTTTCCATTGATATTTGCTTCTTAATCCATTGGTCCATTTGTACCATATCAAAAGGCCCATTTTTCTTCACTTAGAAAAAGAAAATCTTCAAAAATAATGACTAATCTTTATAACGTAGTCATTATTTTTAAATATTTTTTAGTTAAAAATATGGTCTGACCGACAACACAAATTAATCAATATCTTTTGACATTGAACATACACTTAATTAGCATAATAGTTAGTGAATATTATTATCAATCGACTAATTATAAACAAAAATGAGTTTGAATTCTTTACTAATTTTTTTTATTATTTCTCTATTGTTGTGTCTTCAAAATATAAATATATTAATGACTATTAATTTTAACGATGTGTTTTTAATATTCAGAAAAAAAAATTCAATAAAAAAATCGGACTCAGCCAAAAATTGATTAATCTTGTGTGAATAAATTTATGGCTAAAGAAATTGATTACTATTGTGAAGATGGTTAAATGTAGTGTGAATAATTGTGCCTTGGATGCTGACACGTAGGAGCGAAAAGGTTTGGAAGATTTCCGTATGAGTGAATCACAATGCCGCCAATGACTTTCTTTTTGGCTGTTTGGCCTTTATGCTATTCTCTCTAAGGACTTTAAGGAATCTTTCTTAACATTCATTTCTTATATGCTTTCTTTTTATCTCACACTTCACCTAATTATCAATTGCCCTTACCTTCCTTATATGACACAGTTTTTAAAGATTGCATAACTCCTTTTAAGTTTCTACCAATGTATCATTCAGAAGAGTTATAATTGACGATGAAGTTCTTGAAACAAACAAAAAGTGGTAATGAAATAGTGGTTGAAAAATAAATTGTAGATCTGTGGAATCAAAATCAGAGTCTGATTTTCGACCTTGATCTATATTCAGTGTTCTGTCTCTTGTGTTTCTTATTGTTCTTTATTGAAAATTTATGTCTAACATGAATGCCACATTGCGTGAGATTTCATACTATTACAGCTAAAAGCAACTCAGCTTAACAGGTGCACATTTCACGTGAAAACGTGGAATCAAGTATCAATTGGATTTGGAGTTATATAATTTCTATTGTGAATTTCATCTCATGACAAATTATTTTATTCAACTTTATAAAATTTATATTATTCTCTTCTCTAATAATAATTCAACCTGTCAAACGAGTTACACTGTTTATCATCTTTTCATCAAATGAATGTGAATCTTAGTTATATACACTTTGACATTGTAAAGTCATACATTCGTCCAATCTATCCGGCACATATTTAAGAACAATTTATTTTATAAATAAATAATATATTATTTGAAAATTATCTCGAAAAGCTAATAAAAATGAGTGATGGTTTCTCTGAATCAATTTGAACCTAAGTATGGCAAACAATTTCAACGGATAACACCGACATAAAAATATTAATTAATCGACTCTTTGTTTTCATAAAGAAAAAAATAATAATAATTTGAATTTGAAGACCTACCATGAAGAACAAAAGTAACGTGGTTGCTTTACTGTGTTATGAGCTTGTGTGGGACACGTAAAAATGGTGGTTGAAGATTGTAATCAGTGTTGAGATGAGAGTGTGATTGGTTAGAGATTCGTGATTTAATATTTGGATTTTGGACCACCCACTATACTTTACTTTCTTATATAAATTAAAAGGTTCACAGTGAACCCACTTTCTGCAAAAGATAAGGCCAAACTTCCTTTTATATATTATTCTTAATTCTGAAAATCATTCATTCATTTTCACCTGCAACCACCTTCTGCAAAATCACTCTGACCCAGAAAGTGAAGCATATTTTCATTTTCATATAAAAAGAGGTTGATTTCTAGCTACACTCCTATACCTACAAATGGGTTTCACAGTGTTAAGATTTTCTCTTCTCATCTTCATCTGCTTCATTGTTCTTACTTCTTCTGCATATCCTCTTCACAGCACCTTCTCTTCAGGTACTCTTCTAACTTCTATCTCTTTTAAAGTAACTCAAATATGTCTCGAAGTTCTAACTCAATCTCAAATTTGTATGCAGCATTTTATGGTTTTGACTGATTTCCAATCAGTTTTAGTTAGATAAAAGTTACAATAAAAGATTATACGATGATCGAAGTGAAAACTTTGATTTAATTGAAAAATAGTAAAAATAACACTTTGATGATTGTATCTAAGTGCTTTCTTTTTTCTAGTTTTTCTTCACTACAGAAACAGAATTGAATCCATATATTGTTGCTTATAGTTATAGCCCTTTGTTGCATTTCTGGGTACCTGCTGTGTGTGTATGCCTGTGGTGATATCACATGAAGATTGTGGAAAAGGAGCTTAATAATAATTTATGAGGTTCACATGCATAAGCTTATTGTTTAATAGAATTATTGTTACAGGGTAATCAAGCTGAGTTTTCTAATTGTCGAATTGCTGAGTAAGGAGTGACCCTCTTTTCCAGTGCTAAACACTTGCTGCTATTCTGTATGATGGTTTAGTATAGTATTAGTTTGATTCTATTATTGTCCTTCTTCCCTTAATATCTTCTTTTCTTTCTGTGCATACACTATTACCTTTTCAATGTTCCTTGTCTCCCATTATTAGAAATCTCAGATGCTATAACAACCTTTTGCTGAAATTCCATTACAAGACAAGGCATATACATTTTATTACAGGTCGGTTAGAAAAGAAAAATGCTTTTGAAAGATGTCTTACAATTTACCGTTGGTTGCTATTTTTCAATATTAGTGGTCTTTTGGGTATCCAACACTACATCAAGAATGGATTTAGTACCCTTATTGAATAAGATTTCTATGTGAAGGGTCCACTTTGAAGTCAACACTTAAACAAAAAAGATGTGAATTTTAGTTACTATATAGCAGCAACATTTACCAATTGAATGTGTGCACAAGTCTTACTTCATTTTCTGCTGCAATTTTCATTTGGGCAGAATTTATGACCTTGTTAGTTTCTTTCTTGAGCATGTGGTGATATTTATTTTTTAAAATAGAAATTATGCAGAAGAGGAAGTTGGAAGATAAGGTAATAGATGGAAGTAAGATAGAAGGAGGTGGTGGTCATGGTGGCAATTCACATGGAAATGGAAATTCAGGATCACCTGACACACGAGGAGGAGGTGCAGCAGTTATACCTGTTTATGCAGCAGGTGCTGCAAACAAAAATAACCAACATCAGACTCGTCATGGTGCTGCAAGCTGCAACCTTAACAAAATCAAATTTTCCAATATTTTTATGATAGTCCTGATCTATCCTCTGATACTGTCGTTTTTGTTGATGTAGAAAGCGCAAAAACGGTTCATTGTATATTCTGTAACAACTGTTACAGGTTCTTTGAAGGAATAGTGTTTGGTGATCTAGCGATGTATTTTGTTTAGTTTGAATTTGTGACACAATATATGTTACGTGTATCTGTTTCTTATGAATAAAACTTTATTCGGATTGCACCAAATATATTCAACACTCGAAATATCGAACAAGGCACTTACAAAGACCGTAATTTTTGAGAATCTGTACCAAAAAGAACGCACATTCAATGTGGACGGAAAGGGCCTGGTTGACTGAATTATATGCCTACCGGAAATTGCAAGTCTAAACTTCATAAATAAATAGTATAGGTAAATGTACAGAATATTAACCTCCCTTTAATGTCCCTTCACTTGAAAAGAATGATACATACATGGCTAAATACGAATTCTCTTTCAAATGCCAAATTTTTGTCCTATCTATTAATTTTTGACATTTACTATATTCTTTGATTAGAGTGAAACGAAAGACAAACCCAGAGAATAAATGAGTTGATTCTAAAGAAAAGGCTGCATGAACAAAACTGAAAACAATTTCGAACCTTTTGAGAACATTGAGTCATATTAGTAGAAATAAATGTTTTTAATGCGACGGTTTCAATTTCAAACCAATAAATATACTAATTTGAAATTTATACAACACCCAAGGCAGGCCTTGTTAGAGTAAAGTATCATCCAAGAAAGTCTATATACAGAAAATGTTATCCAAAGATGAAATTGGAATGTTCACATGGCTAAAAATTACTGGAATAACGCAAAGAGGGAACAATATTCGAGCATCACTTTTAGAAATTAGTAAGGTGCTCAAGTTTACGAGCCTGAAAAAACCTACAGCGTCCTTTACCACTTGATTCTATTTCTTCACTTCCCCTCTTGGATGACGTAAAACCCACATTGCTTAATTTCAATTGTCGCTTGCCATTACTATTTTTTCCAGCACCGCCATCTTCATCCGAATTGTCAGACTCCCTGTAAACAATAACAAGTGTTAATGAACAGTGATAATCATAAACAACTCATGCACGAATCTTGGAACATCAAAACAGAAAGTGGAAAAATGTTTTCGCCCATATCCAGGGTGGGTGACCGTGCAGGTGATCCAAATTTCATCCAAATCATGGATATGATTATGATGCGCGGCAATAAATCATAATTTTCAAAGGATTAAGCTATCAATTTCAAAGAGGGAAGCCAAGGGGGTTGTGTTTCAACAGAGATTACAAAGCCATGAGTTAGAGTCTTCCTACCCACTTCTTAATTAAATTAAAGCAAAAGGTACAAAGTCTTGTTTATTTTTTATGCTTCAGGCTCAGAGCTCATGTGAGGAGTTTGTGTTAAAAAATATTAAACCACACCTAAGACCTTAGGTTTTTAGAAGATTGCTAATACTGGTAGTAGCAAATAAACCTTGAAACCTTTAAAACACAAAAATAGTATTCTTTGGAAGATACCAAAGAAATATAAAGTAAATAATAGTGAGAACAGGTTTTAGTTTGTAAGTTGAACCCAACACAGGACTTAGGTTACCTATGGTTGTTACAAACAGCACCTAGCAGTATGTTAGCATTGTTCCCAAATGATCCAGGGTAGTCAAGTAGACCCTAGTTCAGGAACACAAATGGAAAGTGTCAACAATATATGAAAAACTCTAATCATACCTTAGAATTTCCTTTAGGACTAGTTTCCTCATTCCGAATCATCTTTTAAAATTGGTTACGATATTTCCTTATCCAATTATTTTTTTCCCGTTTAGTTCGGATTAGGATCAGTATATAGTAAGGGTCGGTGCTTTAAGGGTTAAACTAATAATTTGTCTCGATTAGCATATCTCATTAAGAATCAACCTCTGAGAAACCTTAGTCCCTGAAGGGCGTATAATGACTGAAGTTTTTATGGGACTAAAACATAGTAAAAATAGGGGTCAATGACAGTAAGAGGCTAAAACTACTTTTTTTCAACGCATGAACTAATTGTTAAGTGTCACTTATAGTGACCAAATGATTAGTTTGACTATACCCTTAAGTTTCGCGAGCATATCACTTTGTAATACATATATTTATCACACCATACCAAGGTAGTACCAATTTAACAAGTATTTAGTCTCCTTTTATCACCTTTTCCTTCCTCAATACTTAAAACCCCATGATCCATGTTAAAAATTGATATGAAAAATGCATTAACATATATTAAGCAGAACAAGCGACGGAATCATGTTCTCTAAAGTTAAAGACTTCCCCAAGGCTTAAGAAAGCAAGTTTACCATAACACTTGTGCAATATCTTTAAAATAAGAGTTGCAGGTTCCCCAACTAAATCGAACCAATGTTGGAAATCCAAAGATATGATGTTTGTGATCCTGTAGCCAAGTCTTGGTTTGGGGATCTATACAAATGGAAACATAACCAGATTTATCGTAAGTACAATGTTAATCAGAATGATAGATACTGCAACATTTGATAGAATCGCAGCATTCTCACCTCCAGGATATCCAGAGCCAAAGTCCCTTTGCATGTTTTCAGCAGTCTCATCAAGTACCCATTCTCTTAAAGCACGGTCCCTTGTGACCTGAAAGATTGGATTAAGGTTGTAAGTAGGCTATGGGGCTGTGGGACTTCACCCCGGGAATTTTTATAAAGGAGATCAGTACCTTTGCAACTATACTTGCACCACTGACAACGGGGTAAAGGCTATCAGCCTTCTTTGCAACCACAAATTTGATGGATGGAAAATGTTTTGACAGCTTCATTTCATATTTCCCTGGATCTCCAACTGTGTCTATATACACCTGTAAGGAACAAATTATGTGTTTCTCACATCAGTAATTGAATTACCATTCTCTTAATATCACCCCTATACACTTAACAATAACAAGTTTTAACAGACTCTCTTTCGGTCCACAATTCCACTACATTCGGAAGAAAAGAAACTAAACAACCGGTGCCCATTGAAAGTGAAATTCATGAATAAGAGCTTGTCTGAAAGAACATCCAGTTGAACATAAACATATTTCTCAATATATCAACACTGTAGCTCGTTAGTTTTTTTAACTGAAAAATGGCGACGTGGTAGGGAGAAACGCAATCCAAAAACACACAAAAGAGGTGGCATGGCACCAACCTTATTGAACCTGAAATCATTTGAGCAATAGAAGAATCAACTTATTATATAAATTCGGCAAGGTTTTAACCTCAGTTAGAAGCACTCCAATTTTTAGTACCCTATCAATGAGGCCCATGGCAGAGTCATGTGAAATCTCATTCAAGTTTATCTTATTCCTGTCAAAACAACACAACAAAGTATAGTCAGTAAACAGAAAACCCAGTGAAATCCGGTATGAATAAGCTTGGTCAGTTTACTTCTTAAGCATTTTAGCAGAGAGTTCCCGGGGATCAATGACATCAACAGCCCATCCAATAGAATCATTAGTCTTTAAAGTTTCAAACAATTCTTCCCTCTTCTCTTCCTTTAGTGTCTTAGAATCTGCACCAACAAAATTGCAAGGATGAGACCTCCTATTTCAATGGATTAAACTACTAAGTTAAAATAGTAACAAATTTTGTAAAAATCCTACCAATAAGATACGATATTGAGAAAAAATAATAATTTGTCATGGTATCGTACCTGCAAAACTCAATGTGGCTAGGGTTTTCAGATAGGATTGAGCACAGTACAGGCAACCGTAAACCATAGGTCCTGAAACGATTTCCAAAATATGTTAAAAGTGAAACGGGAAACGAGAAAAGGGATTAGATAATGAAAAATTGGAAAAAGGGAATGCAAACCTAAAACAGGGCCTCTTCCAGCTTCGTCGATTCCCATGGCGCAGGGCTTGGTTGCCCATTGCGGAAGAATTTTGGATCCCATTCTTTCTTTCTCAGTAGTGAAGTGAAAAGTGAAAGAAAGCAAAAAGAAAATAAAAAGCTTTTTTGCTGTGAAATGGTGAATTGTGAAGACAACTTTGTTTTTGTTTCCCGCCACAAGAATTAGGGTATCCTGATTTTGATTTTTTTTTTTTTTTGAGAGATGCTATGTTAAGAAAGTTTCATTCTAAGTCCATTTGACATCCTCTACGTGCCAAATTTAGAATTTATCTTGACACCCCACCAGGATTCGGCTCTGACACAAATGATCGAAACCAAAAACGCCACAAGATAAAAAAAAAATATATTAACAAAGTTCCCACGGTTAATATATTAAGAAAAGTCTTTGGGATTAAATCCGGTCCGTAGGTTTTCTTTTTTAAACAAAAAAAATATTACATTTTTAAAATATAATATTAGACTTTTGGTTTATGTTGGTTGATCTTGACTTCTAGTCTGAACAGGTTTATCTCGATTTTCAATCAAATTGGCCAAGATCGACCTTCAACCCGAGATGACCTTCAACCTGAATCGATTTATCTCGATCTTAGTTCTAGGTCAATTTGTCTTGAACTTCAACTCATGTTGGCTCGAGTCGACCTTCGACCTAAATTGGGCCAAAAGTATTGACATTTGACTCAGGTTGCACCGATCTTGACCTTCGACTTAGGTCCACTCATCTCGACCTTTTGTTAATGGTGGGGTCGAATTTGGATTGGGAACGACTTGGCTGAATTTTGGTCTCGGTCTTGTTTGATATTGGCCAAATTTTGGTCAGGGTCATCTCGGACAAAATTAGGCCAGTACCAACTCAACCGAATTTCGGACAGGGCCGACTCGACGATCAGGGTTGAGTTTGACCAAATTTTAAGCAAAGTCGAATTCGATCCAATTTCAACTCAATCAAATTTTGGTAGGAGTCTACTGAATTCAACAAATTTCAGGTTGGGCAGACTCTGTTGAAATCGAGTGAGGCTAACTCTACAAAATTTTGGTTTGAGTCGAATTCGACAAAATTTCGGCGAGGCTCATGTTAATCTTTGGCCCAATTTGACCTGTCTTAATAACCATTGGCTCAGGTCGGTTCGTCTCAACCTTCAACATGAGACTACTGATCTCAATCTTTGGTCCCATCTCGTCCTTCGGCCTGGGTCACCCCATCTTCATCTGTGAATGAGCTGGTCCATCTCAACCTTTGACCCGAGCTGACCGATCTTGACCTTTGGTCGGGGCTAACCGATATTGACATTTAGCCTAAAATTATTTTATTTAAAAAAATATAATGAATTGAATCAAACAACAAATACATAAACTAAAATGAATATAAGACAATGACACATTATGTTGGTAGTGACACATGACAGAGTCACTGCCACGTGATATGATACCAACTTGACACGCGATCAAATTAAAAAAAAAAAAAGAAAAAAGAGATAAAAGAAAACAAAAGAAAGACAAACTAACACTTAACATATCTTTCATGTTGTTGGTACAATACTAACAAAAATTACCAACTTACATTAATTTTTCAAGAAGTGAGACCCAATTGAGAAAAGAATAATGGGAGACTTTTCTTAGATTATCTAGCAAAAATGAAAAAAAAAAATGTATTTAAACCTTATTATTATTATTATTTGGTAGGCCTTACAACAACCTGGTAAACAAAGAATTTAAGTGAGAGATCCATGTGATTTATTAACCTCCCTAAATTAAGAGAACATAATATTGATGAGATATGTGATATTATTTAGGTTTAATTATGTTTTGAGTCTATGTTAGATTTGGAAATTTTCAGTTGAGTACCTAATAAATTTTTGTAATCTATTAAGTCTTCAATATTTGTTAACTTTGTGATATGACAATTATTTTGCAGGGTTACTCTCCTTAAATCTCCGCTACATAATATTTTATTACAAGATACCTTGATGACAATAATTTTTTCAAACATTTATTGCATTTAGTGAAAATCATTTTTAAATTTAATTAAACTCATAAATTTAAAATAAAAAATTATAAACATATTTAATATATTATAAAATTATGAAATATAAAATATAAAATTATATAAAATTCAAATTAAAAAAATTACAAACAAAATTTGTGGATTTTGTTTTTTTTCTTCTAAAATAAAGTATCATGATGATTCCAAATTTTTAATTTCAAATCAATTTCTTTTCAGTTCACCGTTACTCGTGATCTTCTTGTGGTAACGTAAGTTACTAGGATAATAAACCAAAAGTATCTAATAAAATGTTTTTTTTATTCTATGAACTAACAATAGTTAATTCAATAAGAGAATCTCATTTTTAATGTTTTTTTTATCTATTTCAACCATCGCTTACCAATTTTAAACAGATTACGAGAGCAAAGCACTATAATTTGACGAGAGAAGTTCAAAGTGTATTGAAAATAAATGATGATTTCGGGTTTCAAAGTACACCAAAAAACATGAGTGGGTAACAGGATTCAAAGTTTAAACTTTAAACTCCAACTTGTTTCATGCCAAAATTCCGATGAGTCTTGATAATTGAATACACGTCATTGTATTGAAACGCTTATGCCAGGTGAGCAGCAATGCAAAACTTGACTTATATATATTAGAGTAACTTATTGTGAAATTCGCATCAATTTATAATTTAAAACAATATATATAATATAATATTTATAGTATAAATGAACGTAGTATATGCGACTTTTTTACATTAATCATCTAAATAAAAAAGATATATTAATTTAGTAATTTTTCCATTTACAGATTTAGATTATTTAAAAATACAAAGGATATATTAATATATATATATATATATATATATATATATATTCTCAAAATAAACTGTAAATATTATTGACACTTAGTATATGTTACTATACGTTGCACCCACAGAAAACAAAATTCTTACGATAATCTAAAATAAAAATGGCTAAAACATTATTTTTAAATTTATTATAATATAAAGTAAACAATCCGAAAACATTATGAGATCTGAGTATATGGACGAACATCAAGCGTTGCATGTGGATGAACTATACGTTGTGCAGTGCAAGATAGTGCACTTGACACAATGAATAAAGGAGAAATTAAATTTAAAATATCATATTTTTCCTAATCACACAACTAAAAACTCAAATTATTTTAAAAATATAAATTACAAAAAAATGCCATTAAATTAAAATTTCACGTTTTATCAGTAATCACTGACATGACTGAAAGTGTAGAACATTTCATGACCTTAGAACTTACTACACTTTAATAAAATTCCTTAAAATATTTTAATTTCAATAGTTTATATATATATATATATATATATATATATATATATATATATATATATATATATATATATATATATATATATATATATATATATATATATATTTATATATATA
>Ga0214544_1000299_pt1 | contig 84116 bp, 44 predicted proteins | sample CNSS3metaG_FD_160074 | JGI IMG/M metagenome (GOLD analysis project Ga0214544, IMG submission 160074) | Root nodule microbial communities from cowpea collected in UCLA plant growth center, Los Angeles, California, USA - CNSS3 | ecosystem: Host-associated > Plants > Roots > Nodule | place: USA...
ATATAATATATTGCAACTAGACATTGCTTATAATGTTTATTAAAATGAAGAGAAAATGTCACTTGAAAACTATATCCAGTCAAGGGGCTATTTAAATTACAACTTGATCCAGACAACCCAGAAATCTTTAGGAGTTTTGTCTTCAAATGGTATCGATATATTATTTCTTAACAATATAAGGTATATCGCTGTCAGGATTTCTTTATAATTATAGTCCCATAAAAGATTTAAATCGTATGATAACTTTATATTTGACTCATATATTCCTAGCATTTAGCTATTTTTTTCTTTCTCATGACGAGGAAGAGGGTTATCAAAAGATAATTTAAAATGATAAATTCTAAATACAAATTTACTATAATATTTGTCATTGAAATTATTAGGCCAAAACTAATAATTTACTATAGTATTTATTATTCAAATTATTAGGCCAAAACTAAAAATTATTAGTAACACTGTTGCCTAAGTTTTTAAAATAACATCAAAATACATTTTTTTTACATTCAACATACGTGAATTTTTATTTTCAGTATTCAAATGAATTAGGCACTATTATTATTAATTTCTCAATTAATTTATTAAAAAATGAACTTTAAATTTAAAGTTTAATAATGAATAACACGATAGATCCAATAAATAACAAATTTTTCAATCTTCTAATAGTGAGTGATACAAAGGGTTCAACAAAAAACAAATATATCAAGATAAACTAAAATTCATGAATATGATATCATTTTAAAAAATGGTTGTTCACGTGACAAATGAATTTTCAATTTTGATTTATTGATTTTCAACTTAATTGTCTAGTTCAAGTGAATAAGCACTATCATTCATCAAAATTTCATACCGAATAACATGATAAACGCAACAAAAAACAAATTTTTTGATAGCGGATGGCACAATAGGCCTAACAAACGATAAATCTCGTTAAGATAAATTTTAACTCATAACTCTATACCATGTTTAAGTTCTAACTGATGACTTTGGTACCATATTAAGAAATAAATTTTAAGCTAACACAACCTCTACAAAATTGGCTTTGTAAGGTGAGATTTGTATCAGTTATATATAGGGTAAACTAGCTTTATTTATAATCAACACGAGATTCCTAACATAAAAAATATTAAAAACAAAATCACATAATTTTACCCCACAAAATTGATATGTACGGTGAGGTTTGCACTCACCTATACATATTATGAGCTTGTCTCATTTATAATTAATTCGAGATCTCTGCCATAACAAATAATACACAAAATGATTTTCTTTAGCATTTGATATTGCTTTATTATTTAAAAAAGTGAACCATAAAACATAGAAGTGATGTCAATTTGTTGATAAAATTGTATATGTAATTTGCTATAAATATTATGTTTATTGAATAATATTTGATACACTGTATACATTTTAATTCAACATTAACTATTTTATGAGTTTAATGTCCATTATGTTTCTTTAAAGTAGTTATTATAAAAATTAAGATATATATTATAACTCGTTACTAAAAATACATCATAACATTAGTATTATCTGTTTAATAATTATACTCACTACCAAAAAAATCCCGCAAATAATCAATTTACGTAAGCCACAGTAAATAGAATCGGACTTATGTTGTCAACGACTTAATTGCTCTTTAAGCATTACTTAATCGGACCTCAAACTAGAAATCATTATCGAAGTTCAAATAAATATCATAAATTCTCGGATAAAAATCTACATATATTTTGAAACCGATTATTGCTTAGACTAATCGAAAGATATACTTTATATAAATTACAAAAATAGAAGATATCAAGCTAACTTTTATAGGATACATTATTAACTTTCGATTTTAAAACACGTAGATAATCTTTAAAACGTTTCAATATTATCAAAAAGGTGTCGTGGTGTAGTTGGTTATCACGTCAGTCTAACACACTGAAGGTCTCCGGTTCAAGTCCGGGCGACGCCATAGTGTTTTTGGATTCGTATTTTAGCAAAATCGCACAATGCTGCAACGTCGTCGTTTAAGGTTGAATTCGTTCCGCAATAAAAGCCGCGTGATTTGGAAGCTACGGCTAATGGAAAAGAAGTAGGAAAATATACTCGCCACATTTCGGACCTCCACGAATAGCAACCAATCACGTTTATCCGAAATAAGTTTCTCCATCCTCATTGGTCCACGTCATCACCCCAGAACCTTCTATCACACAACAAAGAACTGTATATATATACCCATGCTTCTGTCTTTTCTTCTCCCAAACCCACACGAGAAAACTCTTTCATCATCGTCGAACCAATAATTTCAAATCGCACCATGAATTCGCTTCTCCTCTTCGGAATCGGTGTCCTCCTCTTTCATTCATGTCTTGCCTCTGAAATCCCGTACCCCAAGGCCATTTCCGTACGTCGCATTCGTTCGATCCTCTTTTCTTTTTCTTTTTATAAATGGTTTTATCGTAGGTTCTGAATCTCGTGTTTGGGCGTTTTTGGTTTGCGCAGGATTTGAAGGATTCAATTGTGAAAGGATTTGGGATTACGGGGGAGGATGAAGTGAAGATTACGGGGTTCGATCCTCGAGAAGCTGAAGTTGGGCATTCCGTGGAGTACCGATTCGACTTAGAAATCGATCATCAGGTCATTCCCTTCAAACTTCTCGAAGACGTCAAACGTTGGGATTATGTGGATCTTCCCATTTTCCGGTCCCAGGACCAGGCCCATACCGGCTTGGTCAAGAAACGGGCCTCGGATAACGGGCTTCCAGTTCTGGCTCCCTTCGTCCTCGCTGGGCCGATGGAACTCTGGATTCACGACGCCAATGATATGAGACTCTCTCTCCCTGTAAGCCCTAATTTCAATTCAACCTATTTTTTTCAATTGATCGATGATTGTAATTTGTAATTTTGAATTGATAAATGGTGATTTGTCTGTGTAGCATGACGTGGATGCTGGTGTGTTGAAGAAAGTGATTTTGGCGGATGGGGCGGCGGTTACCGTTAAAGGTGCAAGATCCGTTAGTCTCCGTCAACCTCTTGATTTTCCTCTTCCTTTAAATCGCACGGAGAATGGTTTCGCTAACGGTCTTTTGGCTCTCGCTGAACATCTTCGCCATGCTTCTAGAACCCAGGCTTCTCCGATTTTGTCGCTGAGAATTGTTGGTCCCACGTCGATCGCAGCAGCGCCTTCCGACTCAACAACATCAACCTCGTTGAAGCTTAAACGTCTTGCACCTGGTCTTGTGGAATTGTCTTCGCCCTTGAAGACCAAAGAGGTTGAGTCATTTTCGAGCGTTGATCTCGACGGTGAAGCGCCCACAATTCTTACACCCACTCAGTTTTCAACTTTGTGGCCTCTTTCTTCGATTAATGGGTCGAATGCGAACTTGTTGGGGTTTGAGAAACTGTTGCATTCTGTGTTAGGGCACAAGGCTGACAAGAAAGGTTCCTTTAGGTTGTTGAAGGCTGATGTTTCTGCTCAGACTTACGTGAAGATTGGTTTCAAAGCTGAGAAGAAGGTGAATGAAGAGGAGTTGGAGGATTACCCTGCGTGGAGAACAAAGCCTGAAACTGTGACGACACATTTTGAGGTTCTGGCTAAGGTGGATGGCGAGAAAGTGGTTCCGGAGAAAGTTATGCAGTTGAAACCTGTTCTTCCGGTGGATAATGTGGCGCCCAATTTGCTCGCTGGGAATGTGTCTATGTCGAAGATGCAAGACGTGCATCCTCCTCCTAACCCCTTTTACCTGTAAATTGTGAAAAGGAAAAGGGATTGGTTGTTTTTGTATACTCTCCTCGGTAATTATAATAGAGAGAAATACGTAACGTCTTGTTTCACTTTTTGATTTTGGTATATACAACAGCTAACACATGTAAAATTGTATAAAGGGAAATTTGTTTATTTTGGCACCCTTACATTTGCATCTTGCACTTTTTAAATCAACTATTTTACTGAATCTATTAGATGCAATCCCTTGTTTGTGTGTTAGTCTGCTACATGTTTTAACTTTGCATTATGAGCCAAAGAAATTCCATTATGAGCCAAAGACTGGTTGACGATAAAGTTCATTATGAGCCAAAGACTGTTTGAAGATGAAGTTCACTTCTCCTTGGTCTCTCAGGTTCATCTAATCGCTTTTCTGTCCAAATAGTTCAATCTGTCGTCATTTATTTCTTTTTAGCAACAGCAAATTCACTACGATTAAATTCAGCAGGCTTTTCAAAATTGATATTGTTAATGCATTATGAAATTTATTTTTAACAAGCTTTTCTGACTCAAAATTTTGTATGATTTCATATTTACTTATTGCAAAATCCTGTTGTTGGTGAGTCCACTGCTGCTATCTTAGACATTCTTTAACTTGATGTCTTTCTCTTACTATTTTGCTTTTGCTCATTCCTTTTATTTTCTTTTATTATGTTGGCAGTTATTCGCGAGATTTGTCACTTCTGTGTTGGTATTCTTCCATTCCAATCAGAGTTTGATTCTTCTTCACTAGTTTAAGCAGCAGATTGCAACTTACAATCAGGAATTTGAATCAGAGAAATCTCATTCCAAGCTCCATTCTTCATTTTTTCTGCATAAAGTATTGTTTTTCTCACTTCCTTTGGTTCTTTGATTTCAATTTAGAAAAAAAGAACATTAAATACGTTTTATTCAAGCATGCTTATCATGTTCTTTCTGTCTTCTTTTTTTTCTTTGTTTGTGTGTGATTTCACTAGTGTTGGTTTAGGGAATGTTAAAGAACCCTGTTAATTACAAAATTGATTTGTGTAGTGTAGGGGGAAGTAATAGGACCCTGTTAATTACAAACTTATCAAACAGTAAACAAATTTCTAATTTTCATCATACGTTTGTGTTTGCTTTGTTTTTAAATTTTAACAGTATTTATCTACCAGTCTATTTAAGGTCTACTTTAGCCACTAGTTATGATAAATTGGCTAAGACCATGTTAATTTAGTAGGATTGAAAAAATAACAGTTGTCCAAGAAGTAACAACAGCTTGAAAAAAGGGGTTTGATTTAACATAGCTCTATTGCATGTACTACCTTCAAACACAATTAAAATAAGTCAGCACGTTTGTTTGGAATAAAGTTAGAATTTTTGTATAGCACCACCCGAGTCCAAATCATTGTTATTGTCAAATGTGCCCTGACTAGATTCATCAAAATTTCTGCTATATTATATTAATAGTATCACTAAAGGTATCAAATTGAAAGTCATTGCAGAAACCAGGAAAAATTCGAATCGAAAAGGCATACATCAACCACTAATGTTATAAACAAAGCCAAACTCACTAAAATCAGGTAGACTCAAACATACTAAGGTGATAAATTTCTCCACAAATACTTTTTTCTTTATAACATAATGTATGTACGTATACGTGTATGTATGTATAAATGTATGTATGGATATATGAATATATGGAGGTATGTATGTAATTATGCATGTATGTATGGAGGTATGTATGTATGGATGCATGTATATATGTATATATGCATATATCTACGGTTATATGTATGCAAGATGTATGTATGGATGTATGTATTTATGTGTGTATAGATGTATGTATGTATGTCGTAAGATCGACGTATGTACCTATGTATGGATATATGAATATATGTATCTATGTATACATGGATGGATGTATGTATGCATGCATATATGTATGCATGTATGAATGTATATATGTATGGATGGATGAATGTATGTATGAATGTATGTATGTATGTACGAATGTATGTATGAATTAATGTATGTATGTATGTAAGTATTTATGGTGTATGTATGTATGTATGGATGCATGTCTGTATGAATGAATGTATGTACTTATGCATGTATGTGTGTAGTATTTATGTATGTAGTAGATGGATTAATTGATCTATGCAAGTATGTATGTATGCATGCATGCATGGATGAATTGATCTATGCATGTATGTATGGATGTATGTATGAATGGATACATATATGTATGTATGTTTGTATGCATGTATGTACGGATGGATAGATGTATGGGGATGGATAGATGTATGGATAGATGGATGTATGTATCTATGTATGAATATATGTATGTAAGTATTTATGGGTGTATGTATATATGTATGGTTGAATGCATGCATGTAAGTATGTATGCAAGTATGAATGTATGTATGAATGGATACATATATGTATGTATATTTGTATGAGTGTATGGATGGATAAATAGATGTATGTATGGATGAATGTATGTATGTGCATATGTATGAATGGATGAATGTATATATTTATTCATGTATGGATGGATGCATGTATGTGTGTATTTTTGGATGAATGCATGTATATGTGTAGTATGTATGTATGTATGCATGCATGTATATATGTATTGGTATATGTATGTATGTATGTATGCATGAATGCATGGTTGGATACATGAATGTATGTATGGATGGATGGATGCATGTATGTATATATGTATTCATGTATGAATGCATGTATATATGTATGCAAGTATAGATGAATGCATGCATATATACATGAATGTATGTGTGTATGTATGCATGTGTGGATAAATGCATGTATATGTGTAGTGTGTATGTATGTATGCATGAATGCATCGATGGATATATGAATGGATGTATGTATGTATGGATGCATGTATGTATGTATATATGTATTCATGTATGCATGTATGAATGGATGCATGTATGTATGTATGTATGTATGCAAGTATGGATGAATGCATGTATGTATGCATGAATGTATGTATGGATGCATGTATGTGTGTATGTATGGATGAATGTATGAATGTATGCATGTGTGGATGAATACATGTATATGTGTAGATGTATTTATATATGTATGTATGTATGTATGCATGAATGCATGGATGGATACATGAATGTATGTATGTATGAATGGATGCATGTATGTACGTATGTATATATGTATTCATGTATGCATGTATGAATGCATGGATGGATGGATGCATGTATGTATTTATGCATGCATGTATGTATGTATGCAAGTATGGATGAATGCATGTATGTATGTATGGATGCATGTATGTGTGTATGTATGGATGAATGTATGAATGTATGTATGTGTGGATGAATACATGTATGTGTAGTATGTATGTATGTATGTATGTATGTATGTATGCATGCATGTGTAGATGTATTGATATATGCATGATGCATGCATGGATGGATAGATGCATGTATGTATTTATGCATGCATGTATGTATGTATGTATGCAAGTATGGATGAATGCATGTATGTATGTATGGATGCATGTATGTGTATATGTATGGATGAATGTATGTATGTATGTATGTCTGCATGCATGTGTAGATGTATTGATTTATGCATGTATGCATGTATGTATGTATGTATGTATGCATGAATGCATGGATGGATACATGAATGTATATATGTATGTTTGTATGGATGGATAGATATATGTATTGATGGATGCATGTATGGATGTATGTATGTATGTATGTATGTATGTATGTGTGGATGGATAGATGTATCTATATATGTATCTTTGTATGGATGCATAGATGTATGTATTGTTGTATGTATGTATGTATTAATGTATGTATGTGTGGATGCATGTATGTATATATGGATTGATAGATGTATATATGTATGTATGTATGTATGTAAGGATGGATGGATGGATGGATGAATGAATGAATGAATGTATGTATGAATGGATGAATGAATGGATAGATGTATGTATGTATGTACGAATGTATGTATGTAAGTATTTATGGGTGTATGTATGTATGTATGGATGGATGGATGCATGTCTGTATGAATGAATGTATGTACTTATGCATGTATGTGTGTAGTATTTATGTATGTATGTAGTATATATGTATGTATACATGCATGGATGGATGAATTGATCTATGCATGTATGTATGTATGCATGCATGCATGGTTTAATTGATCTATGCATGTATGGATGTATGTATGAATGGATACATATATGTATGTATGTTTGTATGCATATATGTATGGATGGATAGATGTATGGATAAATGGATGTATGTATGAATATATGTATGTATGGATGGATGGATGCATGTATGTATGTATGCAAGTATAGATGTATGTATGAATGGATACATATATGTATGTATATTTCTACGTATGAATGGATGGATAAATAGATGTATATATGGATGGATGTATGTATGTGCATATGTATGAATGGATGAATGTGTAGATGTATTGATATATGCATGTATGTATGTATGCATGAATGCATGGATGGATACATGAATGTATGTATGTATGTTTGTATGGATGGATAGATATATGTATAGATGGATGCATGTATGTATGGATGTATATATATATATATATATATATATATATATATATCTGTGTGTGTGTGTGTGTGGATGGATAGATGTATCTATATATGTATCTTTGTATGGATGCATAGATGTATGTATTGTTGTATGTATGTATGTATTAATGTATGTATGTGTGGATGCATGTATGTATATATGGATGAATAGATGTATGTATATATGTATCTTTGTATACATGCATAGATGTATGTATGATTGTATGTATGTTTGAATGTATGTATGTATGGGTGTATGTATATATCTTTGTATGAATGTATGTATAAATGGATGCATATATGTATGTATATATGAATGAATGGATGTATGTATTTATGTATGAATGAATGTATGTATGTATATATGTATGTATGCATTTTTGTATGCATGCATGTATGTAAACGTGTTTGTAAGATTTAGACCGTTTATCCCACACTGATTAATTAAAGAATATCAAATCTTGTTAAAACTATTAGTTTAATAATGATTTGGGTTTGGGCTTAGGTTATTATTGGGCTGAGCCTTTCTATAACTATTGTTGACTTACATAATAATGACTTAATAGATAAAAATATTATAAGATTAAAATTTAAATCATATTTTTTATTTTAAATAAATGTTATTGTTGAAATAATAACATTTATTTAAGTAACTTAGTATTTAATATTCGTTACATGATTAATCCAAGTTAATATATTTTAGTAAGATCTAGAGATTAATTTACATGATTTTTGTTGTTGTTATTATTGTTGTGGTCAATAATATTATGTTAAGCAAAATTTATAGCCAGGGTAAAAGGCATTTTGTGTATATGTGTTTTAAAAAATAATAGATAATTTATATAACGCAAGTAAATGCATAAGAGATTTAAAATATGTGCATTAAAACCTGTTACATTCTCATTATCCAAGACCCAAGTGAGTTGTGATTATAAGAGAGGTTCTGTAAGCATATATATATATATATATATATATATATATATATATATATATATATATATATATATATATATATATATATATATAAAATTCTTGTAAAATTAAATTTGTATTATTTATTTTTTTATTTTTAGTTGATACAAAATATTTAATATATTAAAATTTTGAATATCTTAAACATGACATTATATATTTATTAACGACATAAGAAAATTTTATCTAACGAATTTTGTAAATATATAATAAACTATAAACTTAATCTAATCTTATAAAATTAATATGTAAAATAAAATTACATCTATTTATATATTATCAATTTATTTATAGTTGATATATATATAGTTTTTGTTAAATAATTTTATAGAAAAAATAATTGCAAATTCACTGTTTTTAGATGCATGCACATGTCATTATCATAGTTGTACTTAACCCAATCAATATACTGTGTGTCGGTTGAATTTGAGAGCTTTCCGTATTAGTTATGTCCAGTTCATTTTTAGTTTGTTTCACTTTAAATATTATTATTTGTAATTACTTAATCATTTATGTACTGTATTATGTTAATTGGATATTGATATTAAAAACAAAAATGAAGATTTAGTTAAAATTCAAGGAAAATTGTACTAGACAACAATAAATCAATCCTTTTGGATAAGGAAAGAAAATAAATGAATGAAATTAAGTGAATCTAAAAATAAAATTTGTGTTGTTTATTTAGATGGATTTAGAAGTAAAAGTTAATAAATTTAAGAGAAATTTATAATAGTTTATTGGACTCACACCAATTTATTTAAGAAAAATAAAATAAATCTTTTTTATGAGCTTTCAATTCATTATTATGTAATTTAAATATGTAACTCTTATATTAGGTTTGTGACGAGAAGAAAAAAAAATAGAATGAGAAACAGATACACAGAATTATGAGCACCTTTATCCTGATCAAACCTATACGAAGATTTGAAACAAAAAATTATTTCTTTTCTCATTAAGTTTCACTCTATTACATATTAATTTTTATAAGTGGAAGTTTACTAAGTTCCATGAATTTATAAAAAAAATTTAGTATTTATTGATTCTTCTTTTATTTATTTTATACATTTTATTATTTTACGTATTGTTTATTTTTAAAAAAATTATCTAAATTTTGCTTGAGCAGTTTATTATTTGTTATTTTTTAGGTCTTCCCAACGAAAAGAACACCAATAATAGACTTCCACCATGCTTAACTTACAAGAAGTAAAATGTGAAAACTGTGTAAAATTTATTAAGTGGGACAAAGCCCGAAAAAGTCACTTCACCATGCTTTTGAAAATACGACATCACGAGCTTACAGTATGACCAGTTTCAGCATGAAATTCAAAGATGGTAGGCATATCATGAATTTTTATGTTACGTGTCGATCGATCAAATATTTGATGTAACCACTTCATCGTTGACGTTGACGTTATCTTTATTATCTTCACTTTCTTAACATGCTTCCACTGTTTACTGATTCAATTATTTTGTTGGAAATCATCATTTTTTATTAGATATATACTTCATAAATTATAATTTGAAATTAAATTTTAATTGTATTTTAAACTTTCATACAATTTACTCTTTAAATTTTAAAAATAAATAAATCATTTGTGTTAAATTTTGTCAAATACAAATATCGTTTCAAATTATCATTTATACTGATTAATTATTTGAGTTAAATATGTTTTTTATTTCTTAACTTTCCGTAAAATTTTATATTTGAGTTATTTATATTATTTGACACATTTTTAGTTTAATGTTAAGTCAAATATTATTACAAAACGCGCTTAAAATGTCAAATAAATTTAATAAAGTTTGATTAAAATGATTAAATTCATGTATTTCAAAAGATAAATAATTAAATTGGTCTAAAGTTTCAAAATGGACTAATTTCAAAATTCATTAAAAATTAAGAGACTAAAAACATATTTAACCTAACCATTTTGACATACTTCAACTTAAGTATTAGTTTATAATATTTTTTAAAATACAGAACGAAAAATAATATTATTAAATTAACAAGACAATATACATTTATTTTTATGTTTAAGACATAAACAAATTTTAATACATCCAAATTTAAAAATTATAAATATATTTAACTTTAATAAAGAATATACTTTTAATATAGTTGTACATTCAAATTCAAAAGTAATGATTATTTTTAGACACATATTTATCCGGCAACTTTTTTTCCTTGGATCCAAGAAATAGATAAACATATAAGTTTCTAATGTTTCAAAGTTACAACCATGGATAGTGTTGCTTGTTAGTGTTCTAAATCACACTTACAGTGAAACGTACATTAAGTTGTAGAATAATTTGAATAATTTGTCAGTAAATAGTTTGAATTAGATAGACGTATCTATCATCGCTTTCCTTTTTCTTTTTCAATGGTTTCATTCTTTTTGCTGGACTATCTAAGATAACAATTTCACTGAGTATTCTATTTGGACCTTTCCTCTCGTCTTCAATAAAATATGATTTTTTTTCAAATATAATTTATATTATATGCTTAAATTCTATAAGGTGGTATAGTAGATCAATATGATATATATATATATATATATATATATATATATATTTAAAGACCTAATGTTTCTTTAATTATAATAATATTATGTACTAATAAAATAATAAAATAATTGGTTACATATTAATCTTATAAAATATGATTTACTTAATTCAACTGACAAAAATGGTTTATAAAATAAAATTTGCGTCTAATTTATTTCTATACAATAATTAACATTTTAAAAATACTTTGCAGAAACTGCTTGGATAAACCAAACAAAACTCAGTCGGTGGTGGTCACATCACATGGAAAAAAGCCTTAGCCGCTATATATTTCCTATATATTTTCATTTAATCATAAAATTCACAAATATTCTATTAAAAATAATTAATGCAATAACAAGTAATTACAAAATGAATAGTGGTAAAATGAAATAACATTAAGTAAGAAATATTAAATTGAAATACCATTTACGGTATTAAATAGAAGATTGCTATGAGGTGGTGAAGTATTAATTTATTAAATACTTTCATTGTGGCCAAAAAAAATAAAAATATATATATATATATATATATATATATATATATATATATATATATATATATATATATATATATATAACATAATTTCAACATTTTCCAACATTTACACTAGAAATTCAATAGATGTACGTAATATTTTAGAGACAAGTTAAAATAACAATCTATTTTTACAGAATTTTGCATTAAGAGGTGTTTATAATAAGTAAGAGATAATAATTTATTTATAATCAAATTTTTAAGTTGTTTAATCTTTAACCGACTTCTAAAATATTTTTTGATGTTTAGATACAACTAAAAGTATAGATGATCAATTATATAACATTAAACACAAAGAAATAACATAACAATCATGAAAAAAATTATATAACAAAGATAAAATTATATCAAGAAAAAATTCATTACGTCTAACCTCAGTGATTAGGAAGCTAGTTATTTTTAAACGTGAAGCACAAAGAAACGACAAAAGAAAGTGATAAGATTGAAATGGGAAGTGATTTTGGAGTTCAATCTCCAATTAATCAAACTTTTACTTCTCTACAAAAGAATTCAAGACTAAAATAATAACACGTTTTATCTAAAAAATGTTTAAATATTGTTAGAATTCTTACATTAGTTGGATTTAAGATCAATTTAAAATATAAATAAATATAAACTTAGTCTTATAAATTAATTTTATAAAATTAAATTAGATTTAAAATCTACGTTTTAACGTAACATCAAAATTATAGATCAGAGTCTACTGTCACTATAATATCTAATATAATTAGGCATAATAAACATAATTTTTTCATGAAGTAAACATAACAACAATTTATGACATAAATACAAGTAAAGAAATATAATAAATATAGAAAATAAGTAATTATAATATTTATTAAAATATATCTACAAACATCATTATATAAAGAGATCTACCATTTTCGTGTACAAATGTCACTTTTTTCAATTTTACCCTTAACCTTTTTTAAAACTAAACTATTTTTCTTAGAAATTTTACCCTCTTAAATGATCTTTTCTAAAATGTAATAATTTATTTGACAGTTTATCTTTATTTAATAATAAATTATTAAAAGGTATTTAAGCCAAAATTATTATATATTACTACTTTAACCTATCAAATTTTAATTTGACAACTCGCGTACTTAAAAGTTGTCGTCAAAAATAATTTCCAAAGATTGGAAAAACGAATCTCAATCAAATAACACATTACCACAATCAATGGAGTCAGAACATTTGGCTTATATAAATATTTTTCTTCTAGTATTATATAATTATATATCAATTGTTATTTGTATTATACTTAAAATGATATATGACACGAATAAATAATCCAAGCATACACCACTACTTTCTTCTTCTTCCTTTTCCTAAAAAAACTTATTTTACATCAAATTCATGTCTTAAAAGTAATTTTTAATTTAAAAAAAAAAAGTTAAAAATAGAAATTGTGTGTCAAATTCCATTTTTAGATTAAAACCCTCCGAATTAGAAGTTATTTTGATTTTCTTTTAACTTCGGCTTTATTTAAAATATATCGTTTAACAAAAAAAAAGTTGTTTAAAAGGAATATAACATAATGAAACAAATAAAATAAATATACTAAACAATTTTAAAGTATAAATAAATTCTTTAATACTTTTCTTTTTCATGGAAATATATATGATATCAATTAAAGAAATTTAGAATTTAATTATAAATTATAAAATATTTGCTTATTTATTTTTCTGTAATATTTTTAATCCGAATATATTAGGGAAAAAATCAATAATATTGAATTATAATCAGAAATATGTAATAAATACTTTACAGTTAATATATAAATGATGAGTCAACACGTGCAATTAAGAAGAGTCCCATGATGAGGCAGCATAGTCAAAGTTGAAACCGACTTTGTCCTTATTAGCCCATAATTGCATTGTTTCCATGCACGTGGATCATTCTCCGTGTGAAACCAAACCCAAAATTCAACGTAAAACCAAACCAAACCAAACCAGCCTCTTTGGTCCATTCTTCTCCCACCGACTCTTGCACTTACTCCACACTAACAACCTCCCCTCGCCGCCGGTATGCTCGCCGGAGGGAATTTCCGGTACTGCTCCACTACTGCCCTGTTATTCCTCTGCCTCGTTGCTTCTTCCCTCTCAGATGAACTTCAACCACTCATGACCTTAAAGTCCTCAGTACAAAGTTCAGATGTAACTGTTTTTAGTTCATGGGAACAAGCAAGTTCTCCCTGCCTATTCACTGGGATTGTATGCAATTCCAAAGGTTTTGTTTCAGAAATCAATCTTCCGCAGAAACAGCTGGAGGGTACTGTTCCCTTTGATTCGCTTTGTGAGCTTCAATCGCTAGAGAAGATATCTTTGGGGTCTAACAACTTGCATGGAAGGATCACTGAGGGGTTGATGAAGTGCACCAACTTGAAGCATTTGGATTTGGGTATGAATTCATTCAATGGAGCAATGCCTGATTTGTCGAGTCTGTACAAGCTGGAGTTCTTGAACTTAAACTCCAGTGGAATTTCAGGCGTGTTTCCATGGAAATCATTGGGAAATCTAACTAGTCTTGAGTTCCTGAGTCTTGGGGATAACCTGTTGAAGGGAAATTCTTTCCCTTTGGAGGTGTTAAAACTTGAAAAATTGTATTGGCTTTACCTCACAAATTGCAGCATCACTGGGAATATTCCATTGGGGATTGGGAATCTGACTCAGCTTCAGAATCTTGAGCTTTCTGACAACCATTTATATGGTGAGATTCCTGCCGATATAGTAAAGCTTCGGAAGCTGTGGCAGCTTGAGTTATATGATAACAATCTGAGTGGGAAAATCCCAGTTGGATTTGGAAACCTTACTAGTCTAGTTAACTTTGATGCTTCTTATAATCAACTTGAGGGTGATCTTTTCGAGGTAAGGTCCTTAAAAAACCTTGCATCCCTTCAGCTTTTTGGGAACAAGTTGTCAGGAGAAATTCCAAAGGAGCTTGGAGATCTCAAGAATCTCACAGAGCTTTCTCTTTATGCGAACAATCTCACTGGTCCTCTTCCTCAAAATCTTGGCTCTTGGGAAGGCATGCAATACATTGATGTTTCTGACAATTTTCTTTCTGGCCCAATACCACCTTTTCTGTGCAAGAACAACCAAATCAGTGAACTGGCACTGTTGAACAACAGCTTCAATGGAACAATACCAGAAACGTATGCAAAATGCACATCTTTGGTTCGTTTTGCTCTGAGCAGGAACTCACTTTCGGGTGTAGTTCCTTCAGGCATATGGGGCTTGCCAAATTTGTCTCTGTTTGATCTTGCAATGAACCAGTTTGAAGGTCCAGTGACATCAGATATAGCCAAAGCAAAATCTCTGGCTCAACTGTTGTTATCTAACAATAAGTTCGCAGGGGAGTTACCGATGGAAATCTCAGAAGCTTCTTCATTGGTGAAAATTCAGCTAAGTTCAAATCAAATTTCTGGTAACATCCCAGAAAGCATTGGCAAGTTGAAGAAACTAACAAGTCTTACTTTAGATGGGAACAATCTTTCTGGTGTCGTACCAGATTCCATTGGTTCTTGTACTTCTCTTAATGAGATAAACCTTGCTGGTAACTCTCTTTCTGGGGCTATACCAGGTAGCATCGGTTCTCTTCCAACTCTCAATTCATTGAACTTGTCCTCAAACAGACTTTCTGGTGAAATTCCATCCAGTTTATCATCTCTGAGACTTAGCCTTCTCGACTTATCAAACAATCAGTTGTTTGGTTCCATACCAGAACCTTTGTCTATTTCAGTTTTCAAAGATGGATTCATGGGAAATCCTGGCTTATGCAGCCAGACTTTGAAAGGTATCACACCATGTTCAATGCAATCCAGAAGCTCCAGGAGACTAAGAAATCTTTTAGTCTGTTTCCTTGCTGCTGTAATGGTTCTGCTTGGAGTGTTTTTCCTCTTCACAAAACTAAGGCAGAATAAGTCCGAGAAGCCACTGAAGACTACTTCCTGGGATGTCAAGCAGTACCATGTGTTAAACTTCAACGAGAGTGAAATCGTTAACGGGATCAAGGCTGAGAATTTGATTGGCAAAGGAGGATCCGGCAATGTTTATCGGGTTGTGCTCAAAGGTGGGGCAGAATTTGCAGTGAAACACATATGGACTTCAAATCTAAGCGACAGGGGAAGTTGCAGGAGCACCTCAACTATGCTTAGAAGGAGTTCAAGGTCACCAGAATTTGATGCAGAGGTGGCCACTCTTAGCTCTATAAGGCATGTGAATGTTGTGAAGCTGTATTGTAGCATCACAAGTGAAGATAGCAGTTTGCTTGTTTATGAGTTTTTACCAAATGGGTGTTTGTGGGACAGGTTGCACACCAGTAAGAAGAAGTCTGAGATGGGGTGGGAGGTTAGGTATGACATTGCATTGGGTGCTGCTAGAGGATTGGAGTATCTGCACCATGGTTGTGATAGACCAGTTATACATAGGGATGTCAAATCCAGCAACATATTGCTGGATGAAGAATGGAAGCCAAGGATTGCAGATTTTGGCCTTGCCAAGATTCTGAATGGAGGACAAGGCAATTGGACCAATGTCATTGCTGGAACACTGGGATACTTACCTCCTGGTAAGCTTTAAATCACTTTATTTTGTATTAGGCAAAAAAAAAAATGTCATGTTAATTTTCTATCTATTGCTGTGCAGAGTATGCCTACACTTGTAAGGTGACAGAAAAGAGTGATGTTTATAGCTTTGGGGTTGTTCTGATGGAGTTGGTAACAGGGAAGAGGCCAATGGAGGCTGAGTTTGGAGACAATCATGACATTGTGCATTGGGTATGCAGCAGTAATAGGAGCAGAGAAGAGGCTCTTGAATTGGTGGATCCTACTATTGCAGAGCATTTCAAAGAGGATGCCATGAAGGTGTTGAGAATTGCGTTATTGTGCACTGCCAAAATTCCAGCTTCAAGACCATCAATGAGAATGTTAGTTCATATGCTGGAAGAGGCAGATCCATGTACCCCAAACAAAATGATTGTGACCATTGGTGCTTAAATAAGGTGTTCCAATTTCCAAAGAATGGAATTTTTTTCTCTCAACTGCAGACATTTGAGTTTTCCTCATTTCTAAGCAGCACAAAAATTGAGGCTAAGAAAGGGTGATAAACACTCGTATTGGATCAAATTAGGTGAAATTTTGGCAAGGCTGTGACCTCTGTTATCAATTGAAAAATGTCTTGCAGTTAGAATGGGGTTATCTCCTGTCACTTGAAATTTTTTGTTGAAAATAAAAATTCTGTGTACGATTATGAACCATCTGTGAGTGATAAACCAAAGGAGGATTAAGTTGTATGTTGTAGGTTTGTAGCATATGTGTAGTAGTAATGGAATTCTCTTCTCAATAGAATTGTATTTTCTCTTTGTAACATATTATGTTACCTAAAAATCAATGAACACTGGTAGTGCTGTTTGAATTATTGTATGTAATGGACTTAAGTATGGAATCTAAGTCTCCATTTGACAAAATGAGCTTTCCTATTTTATTATCTCATTTATGACACATAAATTCTTATTGTATACTTAGCAATTATCTATGTATTCTTTTAAAAGATCTTAAGCCATTAATTATTTTTAAAAAATTATGTTAAAGTTTCTTTTTTCCCCCATAAATCTACTTAATCACATTAATTTTTATTTTTATATTAAAATTTATTTTTGCATCTTAAATCTGATGTATTTATGGTGGCAAATTACTTTTAAAATTTTACTATCCTTTTCGGTTTAAGGAATTTATATTTGTATTCATTTACTTGAATTTTATGTACAGTTTTTTTTTTCTCCTATGCCTATTAAAACCCATTTCAAAAACAGGGAAGATTGATTAATAATAAATATAAAAAACGAAAAAAAAAATCTGTAATTATAACTGCCTCGTTTGCATCGAACAGGTGACTTTAGATGCAATTAACGGATGATAACAAACAAAAGACACGACAAGATCACCAATTACGAGGTGACACAATTCAGTGAGTGGAAGCGCACACGATCTTTACGTTGGCAAGTGTTGATTGGATAACATAATCACTGTCACATGTTCTTAATAAACCCAACAGAATGAAGTTGGGTTCTTTTCCAAACACCCTCGTCACCTCGTTCTTACCTTCCCTAATTTTCAAATTTCCCATTTCACTTCCATTCTCTCACCCAGGAATCCCTTCTTCAGGTTCCCTTTCTCTTTCTCTCTTCCTCCACTTTCCAGATTTGTTTAGATAGTTTATTAATTATGTGATACAATGATAGAGTTATGTGGGTCACTTGTCTCGTCAAATGTATGTTTGTGTTTCATTACTGTTGAATCTGTTTCTGCATTATTATATTGAATAAATTTATATCTTCACAAGGCTCTTCTAAAATTTGCGGTTTTGGTGTGATGCGCAGGCAGAAAGAGCTTAGTTATTCGCATTCAAAGCATTGATCATAGAATTGAACCAATTTCTAGTAATTTGATGGCTTCAGAAAAGGAATCCGAAAAACTTGTCAGAAATCTCTACCCGCAAATAGAACCCTACAGTACAGGATTTTTGAAGGTTTCAGATCTTCACACAATCTACTGGGAGCAATCTGGAAACCCCAGTGGCCATGTGAGTAGCAATTGACTCGCCTCCAACAATGGAATGAATATGCGTTTTTAAATTTTTTATCTTTTCTATACATGCATTAGGCTTATATGTTTATATTAGGATCAAGATTGGAATGGAAGGCAATAGACCGTTTTTTAGTGGTTCTAAGTATTAATGCAGCTGTATGAACTGTAATGCTAAAACCTATCTTTACACATGCATGTGTGGTCGGATGAATCTAAGCATTTTACATCATTTGGGAAAGCTAAATTATGAGCATTAACACTCTGGTTGTTTTATATTTATTTAATTTGAGGAGAAAGTGTAAATAACGGTAAAAAGGAAATTTGGTTCATCATTTTCTAAGCATTTTATGACAGCCGGTTGTCTTCATTCATGGAGGTCCTGGAGGAGGAACTTCCCCGAGCAACCGAAGATTTTTTGATCCGGACTTCTATCGTGTCGTTCTATTTGATCAGGTTAGTTTCTGCAATAATGGTCTCCCATGCTTTTGTGCTATGACACAAATTGACAATTATTATCTTTATCAGCGAGGTGCAGGGAAAAGCACACCACATGCGTGCTTAGAGCAAAACACCACATGGGATCTCATTGATGACATTGAAAAGCTAAGAGAACATTTGGAAATTCCAGAATGGCAGGTTATTTTACACCATCGGTTGTGTTCAGTAGGCATTTTGTGATTCAATATTCTTATGTAATTAGATATGATCTTCTGACCTGTATGATTTGCAGGTATTTGGTGGATCGTGGGGAAGCACCCTTGCCCTTGCATATAGCCAATCTCACCCAGACAAGGTGTTTAACTCTGTTCTTCATTATGATTGGTTTCTTTTTTACTATGTCATAATGATGTCTTCTTTTACTATTATTATTGTTATATTTCTATTATTACTATTATTTTTCCTGTACTGCTCAAGATTGTGTACTCTATATAATTAAGGAGTTTATTTCATGCTATGTTGTTCACTTTTTAAAATACCTTATTATCATTTTGTTACAAGGTTACTGGCATGATCCTCAGGGGAATTTTCCTCCTAAGGAAGAAAGAAATTGATTGGTTTTATGAGGGTGGCGCTGCTGCAATATATCCTGATGGTATGGAGCTGTCTTTTCATCTAATTTTCTGGTGCATTAAGTTTGAATATTTTCCATGCATAATTAGTTTTCCTTTTAATGATTTGAAGAGGTTTGACTTATTTGATGTATGAAATGATGTATAATAATTTGATGTTTTCCGTTGTAGCTTTGCATAATCTCATATTTGATTTGATTGTGATTTCTGGCTTTCTGCTCATTAGAATCTTGACTTTTAAGCATTTTGTCTCATGTCAGCTTGGGAGCCATTTAGAGATCTTATTCCTGAAAGTGAGAGAGGATGTTTCGTTGATGCCTATAATAAGAGATTGAACTCCAATGATATCGAAACTCAGGTTAGTGTCTCTGTGGTTTTCTTATCTCAGCATGCCTTTCTGAATCTTGTCCTCCCATAATCATAACAAGACTTCTTTAAATACTAGTTTGGTTTCAGAGCTGCTGCTCCCTCTTTTTGGCCTGAACTCTTCTTAGAACTAGTTTAGAAATCTATCCTTTACAAACATATCCTCGTATATGAAACGAGGAATAATGAGCTTACCTATGAGTATGTTACCTGACTGGATTGTCTAGAGTGGCTTTTTTGCATATATTGAAACGTTCAATGCCACCGCACATGGGGTTTTCTATTTGATTGAGGAGGTTTGGGGCACAGTTTCTTTGTTAAATGTATAAGGGACAGCCCTAAACTTTTCTTTTCTCTTCCGCTGTCCAATTGCTGACAAAAGATATCAACCCCTTTCTAGAACAGTACTTGTTTGAATGTGATTTATGAATGAATTCAAGATTTTTTCTTGCTTACTTATCTATGTCTTTGTTCTTAGTATGCAGCTGCTAGAGCATGGACTAAATGGGAAATGATGACTGCTCATCTTCTCCCAAATGAAGATAACATCAAAAAAGGGGATGATGATTACTTTTCATTGGTAAGTTCATCAAGTTAAGAATAACCTGGTTGTTGTCTGAAAAGTGTTTGCTATTCACTTTCCAAATCCCATCCCACTGTGCTGTGTAACTTACATAATATGCCATTGTTTGTGTAAAAACACTAACATATACCAATTATATGGATATTTTGTGTTTTTTAGAGTTTGAAGTGCACAACTTTACAAATCTCTGTTCCATATAGATGTTGCTATTGGCCTTTTGGGTATTCTTGAATTCCGTTATTAGTTTATGGAAAACATTTTTCTCTTGTAGAAAATTAGTTAATAATTTTTGCAGTCTGAAAGGAGGAAAATAAGTGGACAGAGTGACAAACTGGTGTTTTTGACGAGCACTGCCTTTTCTTCCTTAGGCACTTTATACTTGTTTTCTCTCTTGTCAAAATTTGTAAAGTCAGACAATCCCTAGTCAATTAGAGTTGCTTTTTGTATATACATACAAGAAAATAATAAACAAAGGAGTCTACAAACCTTTTTCTCTTTAGTTTGGGATTAATTTACATTTGTGTTTTATAGTTGTTTGTGGTTGAGATTCTTTAACATTTGCTGATGAGTGATAACAAATATGTTTTTCTATCAGGCTTTTGCAAGGATTGAAAACCACTATTTTGTGAACAAGGGATTCTTCCCCACTGATTCATACCTGTTGAACAGAATTGATAAAATTAGGCATATCCACACCACAATCGTGCAGGTAAAATAACCTTAATACTGTTGCCTCTAAAATGTAGATTCTTGATGTATTTCTTTCTTAACTTTGTAGGGAAGATATGATATCTGCTGTCCTATGATGTCAGCCTGGGATCTTCATAAAGCTTGGCCAGAGGCAGATTTTAGGGTGAGACTAAAATGTTGCTTTTGATCATTTGCTCTTTTGTGTTCTGTTTTTTCTGCATGCTATGCTAATTACCAATGAAGTTTCAGGGTAGAGATCTTAAAGTGATATTTTCTTAGATTTGGTTTCTTCTTATCAAGAAACTCACTGGCAATTAGGAACTAAGAAGTTTTTTCCACACAATCATATGCATAGCATGGTCAAGTTAATAAATCATACGATGAAACAGGTGGTTCCAGATGCAGGGCATTCAGCCAATGAACCAGGCATAACTGCTGAACTTGTGGCTGCAAATGAGAAATTAAAGAACATAATCAAGAACAAAGGGGAATGAAGTGAATGCTGCAAAATCTACGACTTTGATGTCTACAAGCAAAACATTTCAAGTGGCCATGTATTCAAAATCTTTAGTATATCTTGTAAACTCGGGTTGTCTTTGTCATTGTCATAACAAAAACACCCAGATCAACCCAATTTCTTGTTTGTGTTACATCAGGGGAATAAATTGTCATGGTTACGTAGGCATAATGACACATGGGATTGTTTTCTTCAGGTTCACTGTTTTTTTTTTTAAAATCTATTAACTTTACTTGATTATCCAATAAAGGGTGATATAATAGGATTGATAAATATGTTAATATTTAAATCGTTTAAATATTTTAAACGATTGATAAACATAAACAAATGTCCTTATTGAGACAGCTTTTCACTGATGAAACATGGGTTGTGAAATAGAAAAAATAGTCTCCATGAAACATAACAGTATATTCTGTTCACATTCACAGCTCCAGAGAGAGGAGCAAACAAAAACAACAAAATATATATTTATATAAAAAGGGAAACCAATGAAGAAACTTGTTTCTTGTAAATCTAAGAAACCCTCACAGCCTTTTTCTCCAACAAATTTTTGGAGACTTTGAAGGATCAAGAGCTTCATACACCACAACTCTCCAAAAAGAACACCTACTTCCTGCCCCGTTTTTTTTTTTTTTTTTTTCTTTTCAGTTTTCTTTGCTTAAAATGAATGATCAAGGGCAATTGGGGCTTCTACCCCGACCACCATAGTAGAAGTAGTTACCCCAATCTCCATTGTGAACAGTTTTTGTTGATCAAAGGTTTGGGAGTTTGTAAATTGCTTGCACGAGTTACTTTGACAACATTTGATAGCCTTTTTCTAGTAGAAAGTGAAGAACCTTGTGACACGTTTGAATTTCATTTATCCAACAGTAAGTCACGAGTCTATGACACTATGACAGCGATAAATAACAAACTAGTTCTGTTTTTCATTTAGTTTTCAAATGAAACTAAGAACATATTACTAATTTTCCATGAGTGAAGTCCACTAACATAACTTATTTTCCCATGCACCGAAACAAAGTTTAATAAGCACCACTTCCTTGACTTATTTATTGATTTTTTTGACCAGATTTGGAAGATAGTTCTCCCAAAGTGCTGCCACAAGGAAAGGTGCAAGAAAGGGAAAAAGAAGTAACTAGGTGAAAAAAAGATAGTTCAAATACCAGAATCAGTAGAATAGTTCTTTCAACTATACAGGACCAATATAACACCTTGAGAACATACAAAGAAACTGATATTTGTGGTTTGGTCAGAAAACCAGTTAACATTATCTGGACATGTGAACAGAAGGTTATAGAAACACTAATAAAAAGTATATATTGCAAGATTTTTGTGTAAAACTTTAGAAGAAGACTAAGAAAAGCATTGTATTAAAAAGGATCTTAAGCAATATTTGTGAGGATTTGATTTTTAACTGAAACTGATGGTGTCAAGTAATCTATGTAACTGATCTCAGCAAGTAAAACAGGACTATAGTAGCCGCAAATCAAGAAATTCAACGTTGACCAGGTCATGAATCTCATATTTGTGATAACATTTTCATCAAAGAATGAACCAAAATGAGAGAGATACCTGAGATGCAAGGAGAACAGCATCTTTGTGGAGATAGAGAGTGAAATGACTGATAACACTAAAACTCCCAGTAAGCCATTTTCCAGTAGGAACATAGAGCTGAGACCCCCCTTTTGAAGCATACTCACTCAGATGACTGATTTCAGATTTAAAGGCCTTTGTGTTTGATGTTTTCCCATCTCCAACACCACCAAAATCCGTCAATGAAGCACTGTAAGCCCTGCAATTTATAGCTTTAAAAGTGTCTATTTTCTTTTAGTATGGATGGAAAATAAAATTTGATTGAGTTGAAATAAGTAAGCAGCAGGGAAAAAGTATAGTACTTGCAAAGATAAAGGCGAGGCCAAGTAATTTCAGAATAATAAACCCTGTCAGGCCATGATAATGTATAGAGGATCTGCAGTCGCATATCAGGCCACCCTAATTGTGCAAGAACAGATAAGTCCTGCAAAGAATTAATGTGCTTCAATTACTTCTAGACCCTGCAAAGAATTAAAACAAATTTAACTTTTACCTAGGAAATTCATACTACATAATCAAACAGATTTATAAAAAGGTTTTTTTCATCAGATATGTTGACATAAAAGAGAAAGAAACCTTGTTAAAGAGTGTAGCAGAGTCCACAGTTACCTTTTTCCCCATATTCCAGTTGGGATTTTTTATTGCATCAGCTCTTTAACATCTTTAAGCTTTTCAACATCATCTTGTTTACATATAAACATGTATGGTCAATAAATGTATGGTTGTTAACAGATTAACGTCATCTTGTTTACACATAAACAAGAAACCTTTCTCTAGTTCAGGAACATAGTCAATTACAAAATTAAACACAAGATATATGTCAAGGGGACTTTAATATTTTATCTTCTTACTCTATATTCTTTCATTGTAAGAGTTTATTAAAAAAAATTGTATAAGCAAGACCTATCTTGAGAGGGCTGCTTTATAAAAGAAATCAAGTTGCACCAAAAGGAATTAATGTTATTCATAATTCAAAACAAATAGTACAAATGAACACATTTACAATAAACACAACTTTTAATTCTATGATGTGGTAAACAAAAAAAAGTTCTCTGAACTTGGAATTTACCACATTTACAAGATTAAAAGAAAAAAAAAAGAATAGAATACACTATTTTCTATGATGTGGTAAACAAAAAAAAGTTCTCTGAACTTGGAATTTACCACATTTACAAGATTAAAAGAAAAAAAGAATAGAATACACTATTTTCTAAACTATAAATTCAATGATGCCACTCAGTCCCCAATAGTGCGTTTCCTGTTGGAGCAATTCTTTGGCACATGTAAACGGTGAAAATTTGGTTCAATAGGAACAGTCAATGCCTTCCTAGGCTTTGCTGCCTTTGGCTTCACAATATCTGATGGCTTTTCGATAATAGCACTAAGCTTTGTTGCAATGACAACCTTTTCTTTCTTCCTTCGTAAACCACTGCAATAAACAACGTATTTCATTGGAATCAAAGTTGTTTACAACAACAAACAAACACAACAACGTATTTTACAATCTCACGATTACTTACCTCAGAGGCCTCAGATCTTTACGCTGCGTCATTTCGGATTTTCTTTTGAATTTATCATTCACATTATAAGGTGTTGTAGCAGATAACTTTCGTTGCACCTTGCAGCTGGAGTTGTCAATTTGAGTGCCACCCTACGTAACATTTTGGGAAGTCTCAGTCACTGTCTAAAATACTGTTTTTGCTAAAATATTTATAGGTGAACATAAGTGCATGAACTTACAGATTGGTTTTCCTGTGCTTTTGGGCGTGATTTCTCATCACAACTGCTATAATAATCAGTGTCTGGTTCATAAGTTTCACTTTTCTGAAAGAAAATAAAGAGAAAGGTCAAATTTTTAATATTCAATAATAACGAAAGGTTCACAATGGAACTGAACTCACTTGGTTTACAATCTGATGTTTCCTCATTGCCGTCCCACCAACTTTAATTGCAGTTTCTTTCAAAGGTGAGAGAATTTTTCTATCCAAGGTTGCTTCTTTAAGAATTCCCCTTTCCTGCAGCATAAAAAAATAACATGAATCACACTTGATTAAAAAAAATTGTTTCTTGACAACTAAACAAGCTTAAAAATCCCCTTCCCTTACTTACATCAGTTCTCAGCTTAAAAGGCTTAGGGTTTGTGGGCTTTAGTTTTCTGTGCTTCACAACTGGAGAAGCATTTGTGGTCGATGAAGATTTCTGTTTCAAGGTCAAAATCATAAAAGTTATACAGACAGTCAAATTATTCAATAAAGTGGGACTGAAAGTAATCATTAATCTATAACTAAGACCAAACCTTTTGTGTTCTTCTCGAATCATCCTCATGCTTGCTCTCAAGAATAGCCTTTCTTTTGGGCACGTCAGTACTCATCTCTCTGCAGCCAACAAGAATTCATTGATTTCACCAAATTTAAGAAAACAATGGAGAAACAGACATTTTGAGACAAATCAAATTCCTTACATATTTTCATGAAAGATTGAAGCATTTTCCTTGTCATCAGTGAGCTGCCTCCTATTTTCTTTGTCATCAGAAGAAACCAATGAATTTTCTTCAGCCTTCTCAGAAACTTTTCCCTTTGACAGTGAGGTAGTGTCACATTTCGAAGCCTCTGACAAAACTTGAACCATAACTAAGCTCTCCTCCCCTCTTTTTGGTTCTTGGGAAATTTCATCTCCAAGAGATGAAATTTCTGATTCAAGGCATACTCCTAGAGAGCCACATCTAGATTTCTCATCTATCTCCATATCACTAGACTCATTTTGATGAACCTGTCGTTTCTGAGTGCCTTTCTTCACTTTCTTCTCCTTCAAACTTGACATTGCTTTAGTTTCTTGTTCCTTACGCTTATTAGAACACAAGGAATCAAACACACGGCTTTTAACCTCTCTTCCCTTCAATTGCTTCTTTGAGGCAGTCACTGGCAATGACTTGTTTCCTCCTTCTTCATTCTTCTTCACTCCATCGAGTTCAAGCTTTTTCATTGCTGAACACAGTGCTCTCATTGGTGTTTTTAATTCCATAGAACTCTTGATCTTTATGACCTTCTTGGGCGACTGAAAAACAAGAGGCTTAGACACCACTCTGCTCTTAGGATCACCAACAGTCAAGACTTTCTTGCTCTGAACACTCCTAAACGATTCTGCATTGGAAACCTTCTTTTGATGATTCCTTGGAGTGGTCAAAGCCTTGGCCACCGAAGGTGATGGCCTCACTTTAGCAATGGGGGTTGCTGCAACCTTAGAAAGAGGTTTAACTTTGACATTCTTGTCGGTCATCTTGTGTGATAACGAGGAAATATAGTCCATCCTTGAAACCCTTGACTTTGCAGGAGCTGTAAGGGGGCATTTCAACTTTGCGCTGAAAAAACAACAAAATGTCACTCACTCATAATGAATACAACTTTCTTGAAGATTTTAAAGAAGGAAAATAAATCTTGTTACAAGTTCAACATTGATCTTGGTTGAAGGATGGCTACTACCTTGTTTCTTTTTTTTTCAAAGCTTTTCTAAGTCGTACATTGGGACTTCTTGCAGCCATAACCTGAAAATCCAAGATCCATTCACCCAATCACCATCATATTTACGTTCATACGTAGAGTGAAACGAAATGAAACAAAGATGAAGAAAAAAAGACGAACTAACCCGAAGAACAAAATTCTTCTCAACTGTCTCAGGATCCAATTCTTGCTCATGCTTTAGATCGCACCCTATTAGAAAAAGTCATGTCATTGGTAATAAAGAAGAGGTAAAAGATTTGATATAAGATCAGATGAGAAGTTACCAACACGTGAGCAGAACCAGTGGCGGTCCTCGCCGGGATGGCAAGAATCCGGTTTGGTGAAATCTACGTACTTAGGAGCTTCGAAGCTTTCGTAGAAATCATCACCAATTTCCAATTCTCCTTCGAATAAACGTAAGTACGATAGAGTATCTGCCATAACTCTTCTTTCTTCTTTCTTCTTTCTTCTTTCTTCTTTCTTCTCTTTCGTCTTGCTTTTGTCTTTCGTCTTGCTTTCTCTCTGTTGCGAATATCGTGGGATTGTAATAAGATGAGAGGTTGGTCCTCTAGGCGCGCTTTTAAATAAAAATTGTCAGTAACTAGCCGTTATGATTTCAACAGCCGGTTAGAGAAACGGCATCAAAGGGGTCCCATGGAGTTTTCTTCCTGCACCCCTAACATTTTTTCTTAAAATCCAAAATTACCCTTTGTAAGATCCAAAATTACACTTCAAAATCTTTTCTTAAAAATCCAAAATTTTTATTTCATATTTTGGTTTCTAGAGATTTAAATTCTAAGGTATTTTTAATATAACTATTTTTTGTAAGATTAATTGGTTAGATAACTTGGTTGATAAATCGTGAGTCATAATTTTTAATGGTAAATTATAAATATTTCTTTATACTAAGTATTCTTAATTGAATAAAAATGAGTTCCAATTAATTTTTATATTTGGAGAAAGTGTTATTTTCTCAAATGTGTAAAAGTGACTAATTATTTTTATTTCCTTAAAGATAATTTAAATATATACATTTTTGTATGATTTAAAATTAAATTTTAAAATGGTTGAAAAAATTTAATATCAAGTTTTAAATTTTTGCTGGGAATTTAAAATATAAGCTTCACAATAAAAGATTTCTATGTATTTTAAATTATATTAGGTATATTATTTATTAAAACATACTAGTCATTTATCATCAAAATTATAATTTATATACCAAAATATGTATTAATATAAATTTTAATCCCATAAAATTTACTATTTATTTTGTAGAGTGTATAAGGTAGATACTAATTTTAATTGAATAAAAAATATATAAAATTATAGCCATCTCAACTGGGGATATATAATAGAATCCATTGTAGTTTATTGCTTCTCTCTCTCATCTTCTCTCTCATCGCCTACCCGAAACTGCAACTCCATCATCATCAACGTTTCTTCAACCTTGCAGCTGAAAAAAAAAAACCAAAAAAAGGTACGTGCTGCTGCATCATTTTTTTTAATTGTGTTGGATCTATTATTTATGAAATGTTTAAGATAGTTGAAGATAATACATGACATGAGAGAAGAAAAAAAGATTATAGAAGTACTCTTTTGAGTCTGACTTGATTCAACAGCAGCAACTTGTTTCACAGCATGGGTTATACAATCCTTCATATTCATTCTGTGTGTCATACAAAAATAATGAATCACTTTATACCATAAATACTAATCTAAGATATATACTCTTGCTATTGGAATGAGATATCATAGATGCTTATTATTGGAGACTGTGCATGTTGTTTCTTTAAGGATCAATCCTTATGTTATACGTTATACGGTATTCTAAACTTTTAACTTGTCGTTAATTAATTATACGGAAAATAATATTTTAATTATTGACAACTTTTTCTTATAATTTGATATCTTTTGTAATATAGAAAAATGAAAAAATAAAAAATGGAAGAATGAATAGTTACTTAAGAGTAATGTTATAAGAAAAAATTGTTAAAATTTAATTGTCAAAAAATTATTTTCCTAATTATATATATATTTTCTATAATTTATAATGAGTTTATCAAATATTAGGAACTGACAGCAATGTAACTATATAACTAAAAAAAAGATGATAATTAATGTTATTTTTATTTTAAAAGATATAAAATGGAATTTTTTTTTGTCTTAAATAGATGGGTAAGAAAAATTGTATATAACTAGTTTATAAGATATATATTGGTTACACTGAATTTTATACGATGTAGTAAAATTGTATATAACTAGTTTGTAGGCACTCCAAGAAATGTATTTAATATTACTTTTACTTTTATCTGTCTAGTTTAAAGAATAACACTGTATTAAAGATTATAAATGTTAATTTCATTTATATTATATTTATTTACGTTTTCATATGATTTTATTATTTCTATAATCTTTAAGAATGTAAAAAACTAAAAGAAATAGATTCAAAGTGTGATGTTAGGTAATCCTAATTTAATTTTTTAAATAAAGATATTAAAGGGGTTAAATAAGGAACATGGAACAAAACAAGAAAGTGTTAAGAAGCAGATAAAGAGAGAAACCAAATTTAGGTGCAAAAATAAATAGAAGTGTTTTTGTCCCCTCACAAAGGCAATGCAATGCTAATAAAAACAATAAAGGTGTCTGTCTTCTCTCTACTTGCCTACATTGAATGCCATGCCATGCAAAATTAATGGCTTTGCATTTGCCACGATATTTTTTATTTAATTGTATGAAGATTTACTAAAAAAAACTAAATCTTTTATGAAATATTTCTTAGAACAAATCTTTTTATTTATTTTGTATATTTCAGAATCTTATTTTGTAAATAGATTATAAATAATAAACCTCTAACTGGTATATATATATATATATATATATATATATATATATATATATTAATTGACATAAATAATATGATAATAATAAATAAATTCTACATCTTGAAAAATAGGTTTAAAAAATTCTTTTAATCAACTAATTTAATATAATTTGTGAAAATATTCAAGACAATAAAATTTATTATTAATAAGAATTCAACCTATTATCACTGAAAATAATAATTCATTTTTTTAAAATTGATATTTATGATCAATATTTTACATTTTTTAAAAAAATATATAAACATAATTGAAATTAATAATACACAAAGAAATAACATTAATTTTAATATAAATTAAAGCTTTTATATTAACTTATAGCATTTGGTTATTTTTTAAATTATTTAAAGTTAAAACTTATTAATTTTATTCTGATACAAACTTAAATTATTAATAATAGTAACTTTGAAATATTATTTAAATTAAAAATAAAAATATTTTTAATATAGTACTAAAATTGCTTTATTATGTAAAATATTTAAATTTCTATTTGAGAAAAAAATTTCAATTTATTAACTATAAATATATGTTTAAAAAATTCTAACTCTAAACATTCTTTTCTCTAGAAAAATAAAGGAAAAACTAGCCTAATTGAGATGTGAGCTCCACTGACACAACACAAACCAACTCGGAATTAGACTTCTTGAAGATGAGGTTTTGAATCGAAGAAAAAATAAATAAAGGATTGGGGGTGGATAAAGAATATAGGTTTAATTACTATTTTCTCTGTTTTTTTCAAAAATGTTAAATTTATCTTCTAATTTTTCAATTTTAATTTTATCTCAAATTTTAAAAAGATTAAAATCAAATTAAAAGTAAAAAGAATTGAAACACCAACTTATATTTGAAGGCAGAAACGACAAGAATAATTAAATTTTTTTATATAAGCTTAATTAATTGAAGTTAGGTTAATAAATGATGATTGGGAGACAGTTAGCCTTGAACATGGTGGTTGGTATTAGATAGGTCATTAATCGATTCACAACTAACTGTCATATTCATATCAAGAATTTTCCGTAGTCAAACCTATTGATGAGATGCTACTTACTTATTATCCAACAGAGAAAGTTTACAAGATCGATCCATTCTTATATTTTTAGTTAAACTATTTTGTTCTCTATTTTTTTAAGTCTTAATTTGAGTCTGATTTAAGTAATTATATATATATATATATATATATATATATATATATATTTTAAATTGTTTTAAACAAAATTTGTTTGATTTGAATAATTAATATAGTTTTAATGTTAATTTTGATGAAATTTTTTTAATTGTTTTAAAAAATTTAATTAAAAATAAATAAATAAAAATCATAAAAGGAAAACAGAAAAACAAATTCAAACAAAAAAATAGCATGCCAACAACTATTAATTAAAGTGAATTTAAAAATAAAATTAAGTGAAAATTAAACGTTTTGTTGATAGTTAAAATTCTTATTTAAAATTTGAAATGGTTAAACTAATTTAATGAAAATAAAAATATTTCTTATATGATATATTTTTGAGTAACTATAATTTAGTTTTTCTATTAGTTTTAAACATTTATAATTGTTTATTTAATTACCAATCGGTTGGATTACGTCTCTGGTGTAAATCATTATATTTTCATTTTTTTTTGTAATAATAATCAATTATATAAAATGTATTTAAAAAATGTTATCAATTATTATCTATTAATAATAGATTAAAAGCTATCCTTAATATAAGATTACTATCCATTTTAAAAAAGGTACGTTTGAAGAATTGTTCATTGTTAATTTTTACTTGATTAGAATTACAAAAAATCCTTTTATAATCATGTTATTAGTAATTTAACTCTTTTATAATTATGTTATTATTAATCTAATTATCCTGTGAAGTTCTTTGATTATATCTTTCATGTACAAAATTAAACCCAAGATCTTATTTAAAAAAAAAAAGTTTAATTTCACATTAGAATTGCCCTATTAAACAAAATGAAATAACCCTGACAAATAAAAAAAATATTAAAGAAAAGGAAGAGTTATAAAAAAATCACAAATTTTATTCAAATAATTTCACTGTATCACATCATTTCTATACAATTCTCATAGGTTTTGTTTGGTAAACATTTTAGTAAAATTTTCTTATTTATTACTTTTCCTAACATATGAGAAAGGAAAATTATATATAAAATAAGATGAAGAGTGGAAGAATTAATGGTCCTTATAATATTTAGTTTGCATTAAAGTTGCACAATCTAACATGTAAAACCTCACTCTAAAATCCACACTTAGTTTTTCCACCTTCAACTCTTTCCATCATCATTCTCCTTTTTATTTGTTTTTTCCTTACCTTTCAGGCTTAGTTCCACGGATTTACTGAAGATGGATTTTGAATATATTTTGGGGGGAATTACAGCTTCTACTATGGTTCTTCTGTTTGTTCTATTCAGTTCTGCATCAAAGAAGGAGGCCAAAGCTTTAGTACATGCAGAAAACAATGGTAGCAGTATGATAACAGCAAAACCAGAAACTGGAAACCAACATCAAGAAATTTCACCAACCACCGACATCATCATTGTCGGTGCTGGAGTTGCTGGCGCAGCCCTTGCTTACACACTTGGCAAGGTAGAACAAAGTGGAAACCTTTTCTTTTCATATGTGTAATGTCTTTTGCCAAAATCTTTTTGACACACACACATGTTTGAGAGCAAGAAAGGTTCAAGAGGTCGGAAGAAAGAAAGAAGAATATTCTTCAAGTTTAATTTATACAGACTTCATAAAACATTTCTTCTAAAGATTATATCTCATACACTTCTACTTTTCTTGAATGTTTTTTCTTACAACCAGAAAAAAAAAACATAAAAAGTTAAAAAGAATTGAATATTTTGTATTCCTCTGAATGTTCTTAGAACCACACCACAAAACATATGTAGTCAGATTCATATGTATAGTTGTGCATGTTCTGGGTCATATTTTTGGATGGACTAAAAGATTTTTAATTACAGTTATTGTTGTAAGAGGATATGAACGATGTTGATATATGGTTGTTGTTTCAGGAAGGAAGAAGAGTGCATGTTATCGAAAGGGACTTGACTGAACAAGACAGGATTGTGGGGGAATTGCTACAACCTGGAGGTTATCTCAAGCTAATTGAATTGGATCTCCAAGGTAACCAAGCACCATGTTTGTACCAAACTATTGATGGATGAAAAATTGTATGAGAATTGTTGTAATCAATCATTTTTAGGTGTAAAGAATCCATTTTCCTCTGTTGGTCAAATTCAAGAATCTTATTAACTGATGAATGTTGTGAGTTGTTGCAGATTGTGTGGGTGAGATTGATGCTCAACAAGTCTTTGGCTATGCTCTTTACAAGGATGGGAAAAATACTAAACTTTCTTATCCCTTGGAAAAGTTTGACTCTGATGTTTCCGGAAGAAGCTTCCACAATGGCCGTTTCATACAGAGAATGCGAGAAAAGGCTTCAACTCTTCCAAAGTAGTACATGAAAAAAATGTTTCTGAAATGGATTTTATTTTTATTGAGTCATTTCCTTCCTTTGCATGCCCTAATTGTTCCAAATTCTGTGCAGTGTAAAATTAGAACAAGGGACTGTCACATCTCTGCTAGAAGAAAATGGAATCGTCAAAGGGGTAAACTACAAAACCAGAAACGGACAAGAGGTCACAGCTAAGGCTCCACTCACTATAGTATGTGATGGTTGTTTTTCCAACTTGAGACGTTCTCTTTGCAACCCACAGGTAAACACACCAAGTTTTTCTCTTTCTTTATCATATCACCAACCCAAAGTATTCATTAGTTTTATCGATGATCAATTGAAGAACTTGATCAAACACTTTTAATAATAAAGATTTTGCTCTTAATACACACTGTATCTATCTTGTTATCTTTAAGATAACTGAATTAAGACACACATTGTATCCTATATTCAAAACATACCTGTGCATCACTAGTAATGGTTAAGAATAATTTAACAGTGTGTTTTCTGCTTAACTTACCTAGTAGTGAAATGGGTTTATTTCTTTATTTATTCAGGTTGATGTAGCATCTCATTTTGTTGGTCTGGTCCTAGAGAACTGCAATCTTCCATATGCAAACCACGGACACGTTATCTTGGGTGATCCTTCTCCCATTTTGTTTTATCCCATAAGTAGCACTGAGATTCGGTGTCTGGTTGATGTGCCTGCTGGCAAAAAATTACCTTCCCTTGGTAATGGTGAAATGGCTCGTTATTTGAAAACAGTTGTAGCTCCACAGGTACAAACAAATATCCTAGTCTTTGGTTTGACATAACATTACAAACTATCAACTAACAGAAATTTGTGTGTTTCAGGTTCCCCCAGAGTTGCATGCATCTTTTATAGCAGCAGTTGACAAAGGAAACATAAGAAGCATGCCAAACAGAAGCATGCCTGCATCTCCGTACCCTACACCTGGTGCCCTTCTAATGGGAGATGCCTTCAACATGCGTCACCCTTTAACCGGAGGAGGAATGACTGTGGCTTTGTCTGACATTGTTTTGCTGAGGAACCTTCTTAGACCCCTCCATGATCTGCATGATGCTAATGCTCTTTGCAAATATCTTGAATCATTCTACACCCTACGCAAGGTTAATATACATTACTTCCTCCTAAATGACTAATCTTCTTTAATTTCATAGTGAATAATAACCAACAGTTAAACTTTTCGTTAATGAAATACCAGTATTGGTTTGAGAAAATGTGACATAGGTGGTTCATGATTGTGTTTGCAGCCAATGGCATCTACAATAAACACTTTAGCTGGGGCATTATACAAGGTGTTTTGTGCATCTCCTGACCCAGCTAGTAAGGAAATGCGCCAGGCTTGTTTTGATTATTTAAGCCTTGGAGGGGTTTTCTCAGATGGACCAATATCTCTACTCTCAGGTCTAAATCCTCGTCCATTAAGCTTGGTTCTTCATTTCTTTGCTGTGGCTATATACAGTGTTGCTCGCTTACTCATACCATTTCCTTCTCCAAATCGCTTGTGGATTGGAGCTAGAATTATTTCTGTGAGTACTTCTTGCATTTTTCTTAACAGTTAAACATGCACCATCTTTCACATATCAACCATGTCCCTTGCTGCAACATTATATTAGTTAATGGTACCTTAAAACTTATGATTTTGAATAAGTTTTGTTGCTGAGATTTGCAGGGTGCCTCTGCTATCATTTTTCCCATTATCAGGGCTGAAGGAATTAGACAAGTGTTCTTCCCTGTGACTGTGCCAGCATATTACAGAACACCTCCTTCCAATTTGCATGATTAAATACAGATCTTGGAAGAAAATACATGCATGAACATATAACCTGTGCCTGCATTCTGTGTAACTGTGATTATACCAACCAAAAAGGATAAATAAGTGAGCCTAGAAGAGAATTTTGGTGAAGGCTCCATATATTAGGGCACTGGTTTTGTCTGTCTGCAATATACATGTTTTTTATGAATACAATTTTCAAATGTATTGTGTCTACTTCAGGACAATACCAAATTTCCAAGATCAATCTTCCATGCAAAAGAGGACAAAATGTTACGCTTTGTTGGTTAGTATATCCACTGATTTGTACTTTCATATAAAAGACACCAATAATATATTTAGTATAAATAAAAATTTAAAATGTGATGTGATAATGAAGCGTGACAGTGGCCACACAAAAAGGGAATGTAAGACACATATACGCACTTAGAAGTTTTTATTTTCAGAAATGATATTTTAACACAATCTTTAGACACACTTTGACACGGACCTACTTGGCTTTTTTAAAAAATAAATTTTAATTTGTTTTTTTATGTTAACTAGGATTTCATTTTTTCATAATGGTTTTGAAAGGCACTTGGTACTTGGTACCGAGTCGCTGTGACTTCCCATATGCGTCTTTCATTTGGTTGTGTGTGCCTTCCATTTCCGTGCTGCATTGGTTCGTTAGGTTCTGTTTTGCATGAAACGGCGATGAATCAGTTGATGTTTTGCATCACTTGGTGCCGGGATCGGTTTCTTTGTGTTTTTCTTCACCTTTTGAATCTCCGCAAAAACCCACCTCACATCTACAATCAGCAACGAAAAAGAAGTTTATGGTCGTTCTATTTCTCCTTTAATCTACCAAAAAGTGATTTTTTTTTTTATTTGGTTATTGCCGAGGTGTATTTCACGGCGTTGAATTCCTTGTTGGGACTAACAAGTATCTAAAGATGGTTGTGAATGTTTCAATTTCAGAAAAATTACTCACATTCACATTGGTGACCGACTTGAAAATAAAAGGAAAGAAAGACAAGTCTGATTTGAAATATATGTGAGAGATAATGAACAAAAGTAGGAGTTATATTCTATTTTTTATATAAATTTTTTCAAACTTTCACTAATTAATTTTTTTTGTCATCCAAATATGAAAAGTATTTTCATGTGCCACAAAAGGAAATATTTATGTTTTTTAAAAATATCTAAAAATTAATTATTATTTTAGAATTAACAAATAAAAATTGGGATAGTTTAAATATTATATATTCTGTTACATTTTATTATAATAAATAACATACGAATAAGATAAAATAACAAATTTCTTCATAAAATATATATCTTATATATTATATATCTCATATTTGTATAACCATAAAATTTCTTAAATCCAAATTCTATAATATAATTATATTATTAATAATGTTTCACATTGTAATTATAGGATTTTTATCGCATGCCAAATAAATTTGCATCAGATCAAAATATTAACTTAAATCAATATATATTATTAAATAAGTCTACATCAAACTTTTCATATCAAAATATTCACTTAAACGAATAATATATACTATTAAGTATTATTAATCAAATAACATCAAATTTTAATTAATTTTTTATTTTTATACTTTAGGAAAGTGCTATAAAAAAATATCAAAAGTATTCGGTAAGTTTATATTAAATTTGGGAGTATTACATTCTTATTTTCATTTTCTTACAAATTATTCCAAAATAGACATTTTATTATTTCTATCCTTAAATTAAATTTTAATAATTTAGAAAAATGTTGAATCGTTAAAAATAATTTAATATCACATTTTATGTTTTTTTGCCGGGATTTAAGTTTTTGTACAAGATGTCTATTTATTATAAATTTGACTATAAAATAATTTATACACAAAAATATTTGTTATTGTAAATTTTAAATCACATAAAGTTAATTATTTATTTTGTACAGGGTCTAAGTTAAATAATAATTTTAATTAGATAAGAAAAGCATACATTTAATCCCAACTCAACTGAGGATAAAGAAGAGAATCTGGTTGTTCTTGACACCTACACCAACACAAAATTCCATCGCCTCTCTCTCCCTCGTCGTCCTCCCCAAGACAGGGATCCCGACTTCCAGCACCACCGTCACTGATCGAAAAGAAACTTCGGTGACGGAGCCTGCCACTGCCACCACCAAAGTTTCAATTGGTCACCCTGCACTTCAACCCTCTTTCAGCTAAAAATCGGTACTTTCTGCTGCATCCATCATTACCATCATCATCTTCTGAACTGTGATTGAAATCCCACCATCTACATGTTTTTGTGCGTTTTAGGGATTTAAGTCTTGATCGTTACTTTTCATGCCATAAAGTTTCTCTGGGATTGGGAATTTGGGATTCAATTTGAAATTCAGAAATCTTTTTTGCAGGGTTTTTCACTTTTGAAGTACAATTGAACAAAAAACACTTGATGGAGTTTGTTGTTGTGACCACATGATTTTAGGTTATTTGATTCATTTTTTCATCGAGAGGGTGTTGGGAACTTAGCAATGTCTGTGATATGTGAAATCATATTTTATTTTTGGCTTTTCACTGCATATTTTGGTTCTTTCCCCTTGCGGACACAAAGCAGCACAGCATTCTGGAGTTGTTTAATTCTTTTTTAAGGTTGTTTGTTCAATTGAAGTCTCATTTCTTTTGTTTTTCTGTTTTGTTTTTGGATAATATGGTCAGACACTCAAATGGATTTGGAGACTGAAAATAGATTAGCTGCTCTCCTTATGAAGGAAGCAGCAGAATTACGGCGGCAGTCTGAAAGGGAAGGTGTTCTAGCTTATCTTCGAAAGCCTGACGTACGGACTCGGCCAAATTCGCGATTCCTCACTGCTACTGTACGTGGAGTTCAACAAGGTTATTTTTAGTCGTATATTTAGACAGAGCTTCATTACTACTGCCCTATTGGCTTGTTATATGGCTGTGCTTCTGAGAAAAGTTGTCAGTTGTGTTCGAATTAGGAAATGATATTTATATTAGTTTCACTGTTTGATGATTGTATTAATAGCCTGTCTTACAATTGATTTTGTGTGGATGCTGAGTGTACCCATGAGTTTAAAACAATTCTTATTCAACTTTAATTTTTGGGGGGATGGTGGGTAGGAAGGCTAAAAGTCCTTAGTATAAGCACACCATTGCGGCCGATGGTGCCATTAGCAACAAATTGCCTATGGCGGTTGGCCAAAAATCTGCCATGTTGTCCATGGCACCACCATTTAAGAAGAATGCTCATGGCTTTATGTGGGAATTGGACATGCAGATTTGTTAGATAGATTGGGGTAGGTATGTTTGGAAGGAAAGGGAAGGGAGGAAATATTTTATTTCTAATAAATATTCCGTAATTTGCTAACTTAAAAAAAATAAGATTTGCATAAACTGGAGAGACTAGAATGGAACCTACCAGAGTTTGGTCACTGAGTAGTGCAGAAAATTTTCGGCAGGAAATAGTACTGCATAGCATTTTGGAACTGGGAAATGCAATTGGAGAAAGAAGAAAATGGTGAACACTTTTAAGATAGTGAACGTGGTATAGTTTTTTCTTTTGGAGAATTTGTGCATTAAAAAGAAATTGTCCGAGAGAAATAAGAAAAGTCACAGAAAAAGTGACAAGGTAATGGTGGAGCGGTAGATGTCATCTTCAGCTGCCTCATTATCATACCTACTAATACATTATAATATGACTTGGGGATAATCGAAACTATTATCGTAAAGTGTAAAAGACAACCGTGCAGATTATAGAAGTTATTGTTAGCATTGGCTGACTCCATATATTCTCCTTTTTCTTTGCATGAACACATAAGAAAAATAGAAAAGAATGCAAAAAATACCCAATATTGTTCCTTTGCTGAGTGTTAAAAGGTACATGAAAAATAAAACGAGAAAAAATCATTTACAGAATTTGTATATCATAACTGATCTATCCATATATTTAGTATAGTTCTTCTTTAAGATAAAGATTTAATGACATTTTCTTACTTTGTCGAAATAGGCAGAGTACCATAATATTTACTGATGAATGAATGATAGTGCAGTTTTTTTTTGGATGACAATTTTTGGTGAATTGAATTGGATTTTGGACAAAGTTGTTAAATAACCATTACAGCATTGCCATAGCATTCCCTCGGCTATATTGAAAACCTCAAAATGTTTATATGGCAGAATTGTGGCCTTCAGCTTTCTATCATTGATAACCTTGATCAAAGGGTATGCCTCAAGTTTTGACTAGCATGACCCTGGGTCTCATGAGTCATGACTACTTTACCCAAGTTGAATACTGGAATTACTTTCATTTCTTTTGATTGTTTGTGACTGACAAATCACCATCCTTCACCTCTGGTTCTGAATCTTTTTCATCCAAGATGATGTCTATATGTTGAGCTGTTAGTTTATTATTAATCATATTAAATTTCTTTTGGTATTCTCTACAGCAAATAGAGCAGTGGAAGTGAATGAAATGTGGCGATTGCGGCAAAAAGAAATTGAGCTTGATAAACGGATTAAAGAAAAATCAATTGATAAAAGAAGTAAAGACAGAAGTCATAGGGATGATAACTTATCAAGAGGCACGGGAAGACATTTTGGTATTGATAACAGCACTAGAACCTCTGCCTCACGTTCAAGTCATAGAGAATATGAGCTGGATAAAAATGATAAAAGCAGCAGTGAAAGAAATCATAAGGATGATAACTCATCAAGAAGACCAGGAAGACATGCTGTAGTGGATAAAAGCTCTAGTGTCTATACTTCATGCCCGAGTGAAAGAGAACATGAACATGGTGTGGAAGGTTTAAAGGATGAAGAGCTTGAAGAGTTTCTGCACTCAAGGTATTATATCTCTCTTATGGCTTTTGTTGTTTATGTGTGTGCTTACTAATAGTATAATATCTCTAATATTTTTTAGAACTAAAGAAACTCCATTTTTGTATTAGGACCAAACGAGGCAGAGGTGCTGTTGGTCCGAGGATGGACGATACTGGACCTTACCTTCCTCCTGATTCAGATGGGGAGCCTGGTACTAGTCCGAATGTAAGGCATCGCCGTGTTATTCTTGGTCCGGAGAAGCCCTTGTCATTGAGGTCATATGATACTTCTGATGAGGAGGAGCTTCATGAAGAAAAGCGGAAAAAGAGTAAAAAGTCTCACTCTAGGAGCGCGGACAAGGAGCATTCTAAGAGGCACAAGTCAAAAGATAAATCTAAGCATAAGAAAAAGAAAAGGGAGGAGAAAAGAAGTAAACATCATCACTAAGGCTCTAACGTAACTTGAGATCAGACGAAGGTAAACTTGCGGATACAGTCAATTTGGATGAAACTCGTGTTTGTACTTAGCACAGATGATTTTCTGTAACATCAAATGCAAATCGAACTTGTTTGGCCACAGAAAAGGTTACTTAGACAACTATCAAACCTTTTAAACTTCAGTTTGGGGACGTAGGTCTCTTGCAAGCGATTAGGTTTCTTAATCCTTCATCAGTTGCTTGTCTTGACCTCATTAGCTTGTTTGGAGCAATTCACCTTGTGTTTCATCATCATCTGGTCAATCTCACTGTCATGAATATCATGGAGATTTTCTTATCTTGTGTTATTATAAACATTATATCTTATCTTCGTCAACCTCTTGAAAATTACAGCAGCACCCCACTTCGTTGGTGGCATTCCTTCCATACCATTCTGAGTCATGGAATTTTTCCAAACTGACAAACCAGAAAATATGTAACATGCAGAAAATTCAATGATGGCACTTTTTTAACTGTATGATGGCACAAATATCAACTTTTGTGTTGTGGGTTTTCCTATCTAGAAAATTATTTTAACACTCATACCAAAGGAGTAAACTTCGTTTCAATAATATACACCCTGACGGGAAGAAAACGTCCAAGTCCTTTTACAGTCCTTTAAGACTATAATTGAAATTGTTGATGACATTTCAAGGTTTAGCCACGGCCTCATTACGCTTCCCAATACTAACAAGATTATTTGCTAAATTTAAGTACTTGATAAGTAACGATATGTAGTAAAGGGGACCGCATATGCAGAAATAGTTCTTAAATTCAAGCGCATTGCAAATGTATACTTGTCTGTTATATACTTTTTAAATACGTGTATAGACAGTTTTTTTTTTTATATAAAAAAGGAAGTGATATTGTCACTTGTTTTCTGTAAAAAGGATGAGAAGGAATAGTAATCTTAGCTATTAAACTCCAAGACTAATCTACATTATCATATGGAAGGATCACTGTCACAAGTCTTCAAAATCATGATCCGTCTCATCAAATATCTCCTCCTACAAAGAAATATTGATGTCAATTCAAGATTCCGTGAGCAAATTTATTTGCTCGAAGTGACCTCAATGAATTTAGTACCTGTAAAAGCTCTTCGATGACATCTTCCATTGTAATTATTCCGACAGCCTCTTCTTTTTCTGGCAGCTTTTGAAGAGAATTTCCATCTATATCCAAAATATCGGAGTACACATTTTTTGACCACTTTCTGCTCTTGGAACCACCCCTCTTCGAATTATTTGAGTTTGAAAAGCTTTTCCATTTATGGTGTGACAATTTGGCTCTTAGACTATTCTCATGGTGAGGCTTATCACCGTCAATATTCACCTTCACATCTCTCACTGAGTGCATTTCAAGCCATTATTATTAGAGATAAGGAGAACTTGTTGTGAGGTGATAAAGTTTTTTTCAGTTTTGAAGAGGAAATCTAAATAAAATGTTAACATAGTTTAATTTGATTACAGGACGTGCTTACTATAGGCGCTATTGTTGAAAGGTTGTTGCTCAGTCTTGTCCCAGTTTTTAACAACGACAGCCATGTGGCTGTGACCCTTTTGGAACTCATTCAAAATATCATACAATGGCATCGATTCTGGAATCCTGTTAATCAAGTAAACTTTCATATATGAACGTATTTTAACATAATATAATGCCATTAATTTCAGTGCTTGCATTTTTCAAGTTACAGTAAATTTGCTAAACATACAACAAAAATACCTTGGAATTCTTCGTAAGGTCACACTTTTCACTGGTGCTTCATCTTCTGGATCAATTGTCAATAAATTCTTTACCTGAAAGTCCATAGTATATTTGTTTAGAGTTAAAAACAAACTTAATGTAAAATCATAAATAGTCTTCTTGGAAGAAAGTCGATATACAAGTTGAATCTCAATGAAATTGATGCAAAACTATTATGTGGATTTTACGCTGTCAATGCAAAATAAATGTTATCGATAGGTTAAAGAAAAACAACAGACTTCATGCATACCAGGATAAGTCCAATAATATTTGTAGGCTGCTCATAATATACAGGGACTCTGCTATGTCCATTCTCCATTATCAGATTCATCAGATACCTTAATTACAGAAAATTATAATAATAACCCTTAATTACAGAAAATTATAAGAAGTACAAAAGCTTTTGAGACACCTTTTGTCCTTACCTATCAAGCTTTGAATTAATATCAACACAAAATGTTTCGGTTAAGAGAGTCATGGCATCACTAGCTATCTTCTCAGAGAGTTCAAGTGCTCCAGCAATGATTGTTGTTTCATGATGTGTCAATTCCCCACCTTTTCCAGCCTGACACAAATCATCATGAGTGTTCAAATGGAGTCTAAACAACTAGAAGAGAAGAAGATAATCCGCAGTTACATTATTCAGATTGGAAAATAAATGGTTTAGAACTGCGGCATACTGTTGAAATAAATGAAGAGCACTGAGGATAAGTCTTCAATTTCAAGAGAAAATGAACAAACAGACTCATAAATCATAAGTGCATGCCTTGTTTCAATCCAAAGCATCATGTAGCTCTGATACAGACCTCATGGCCATGCAGATTTACAAGTGTCTTCAACTCAGCTCTGTGGAAAAGGGCTTTATGTCGAGTCCCCAGCAAAAAGTCCAGCAACTGAATGTGAAAAAAGTCGAGAAAGAAAAGAAAGACCATGGATAACAAATGAAATTCGTTCGTGGTTACTGAGATAAAACTGAAGAAGTATGAATAAAAAGTCTGCTTAATTTGTGTCACCTTGCTAATTGGATAAGCAACAGGAAAACATATCCACACAAGAACACGAACAGCTGGAGCCACTGTTGCACCAATTGCTAAACCATACCGAGAACAGATTGATTGGGGTATAATCTTCTCAGAAGTAAGCAGAGGTTAGAGAATATTACGTAACAAGTTCAATAACTGCATGCCAAGATTTCCTATAAAATATTCAGTAAAAATATGCGCCGAAAGATTGAATGTGCTAGTACAAAGTCTGATTTACAAAAGTTAACTACTTCTCACGATTTGGTCTGAGTTCTTTTTTACTTGAACGAATCATGGTTCTCGAAGATGAGCTTCTGACTTTCACAGACACGTTTTGTCAAAAGGGATGGCTTTAAACCTGTGATATATGTGTGCATTGCATTTGTTTTAAGATATCAGAAAAAAATTCTCACCTCACCGAACAGAAGAATTAATGTCACCGAAATCAGTATAGCACCCCACCAAACAACGAGACTATGCAGAAAAACTGGAAGGGCCTGACAAAACCAACACCATTATATACAATTGGCTGGATCTTTCTGTGTATTCGTGTGATTAAGCACATACTAACACATGATTTTAGTTGTACCTCCATGGCTACCGCGTTGCAAATTAGAAGGGTGCAAAGCAACAAATGTTGATTCCTGACAACAGGCAATATCCTTGCTGTGATGACAAAACACAAATTCAAAAACCAAAAACAAACTTGTCCCAACATTGAAAGAAACTTTATGTTGAGTTTCCCATAAGGCAAGGAGAGAAATTTCACCAGCATTGTAGCGATCGTGAGGGGTTCCAGACTTTGCAAGGACCTCAAGATCAACGAGACTCAAGGACATGAGGCCTAAAGTGAGCCCTGACATCAATCCAGCGAACATCACGAGCACCACAATTATCAGTACGCGTTTTGAAAACTCCACATCACAGCACTCATACTGCACCGCCATTGAAGCCCCTCTACGCACAAACACACACTCCTTGTTGTTGTTGTCGTCAAATGTATGGTTATATGTTTGTGTTGGGAGAGAGGAATCATGATGATGGCCATGATCATGATGATGATCACTGTCATGGTTAATTGGTCATCGATAATGTAGCTTCACAGGGTAGGGACAAACACCAAACCAACCAACCAAGTGTTTTTGCCTTGGATATGCCCATGCAAGCACAAGAATTGTTCTGTGGAATGGTATTTCTTGATTCTTATTCTGCTTCCCTTCTGTTAAACATATTAATGCTACTCGCGCCAACCAGTTCTTGTTTTTTCAAACAGGACATTCCAAATATGGTTACGTGTTTTACTAAGACGTATCCAATGTTACAAAAATCATGATAGTTGTTTAACTCCTTTTTAATTATGGGCTTAAAGCATCAAATTATCAAGTGGTTTCTTCGACTATTAAAATAGAGAACACTGTCTCAGAGTTTGTAATTAACGTTGGCTTAAATAAGAAACTATCCTTGTATACTGTTATGTACTTTTTTTTAACATTTTGGCTGCTGCTAATTTAATCTCAAAGTTAAATTTTAAGATAAATATGTCTTCTATTGATATATCTTAATTTGATTATATTACTACTAAATGTAAAATCTCACACACTTTCTTTTACCCACAAAGAAATATTTCAAATATGAAATTTATGAGACTAAATATTTCTCTTCCTTCTTTATTAATATCAATCATTATTTACTATATTTTATTATAGATATATATTAAATATAATTACGTTACAGTTATTTTAAAACTTAATTATAATAATATTATATTTAAATATATTTGAATCTACCTATTTGTAATATTTATAAAATAAAGAGAGATCATTTTAGAAAAAGATGAATTTTTGTTTGGAGTATAATTTCTTTACTATTTTTTTTATAATATTCTCTTCATCACAAAATAAATATTAAATATATATTAATAAAGAGGAGAGAAAAAAAATACATTAATATTTTCTTGGAAGAAATTCAATACATTTATTATATAATTAATCTCAACAATCAATATAAAATAAAATGAAAAAAAGAAAATCAAGAGCAAGTTATTCTATACTTAAATCTGGGAATAAATAGATCCCTACTCTATTTTATTATTTTTTTAATAAATTAGACTTCCTTAATAAATTTTTAAATTATGTTGAATTCAACTTTCAGTTTGAAAAAATACATTCTTCTATTTTAAGATTAATATTTTAAATTTATAAAACGTGTGTCTTTGTCTTTTGGTACATGCTTTCTAATTTATTTCATTTTAAAATGTTGAATTCAACTATTGTATTCAATACACTGATATTTACAATTAGTAATATTTGAAAACGTCAGGCCTGATACCAATAGTAATATTACAAACAAAAGGAGAAGACAAATGCAATTCAATAATTTTAAGATAATATAATTATTTTAGAAAGTGTGGTAGTTTTAATCACAACACCAAAATTTGTTACATTCTGATTAAAGTACGTTGAACCACGTCATAGATTCATGATATTGTCAAAATTATTGATACTTTAAAAAAATTTCATCTTTGAATATACAGATCAAGATTCTGATTTTTAAACTAAACACCATAAATAGCATGAGCCCAAATGAATTATTCTAAGCCCAAATCAATGCAAGCAACGTACGTATATGTATGTATGTCGCGTACTGCATTTGTTGTCATTCTCCACTGTCTTCCAACAAAATACAATGATGTTGATACACATAACATCAAGAAAAAGGAAAATAATTCTGATGTAAACGTATTAACAAAAATAGATTCTACCATGGACAAGGGCTTCTCACGTTCTTATCACATCAATTATTCACCTCCCCCAAACAGTTTTTCTGATTATCTAACGTAATCATCTATGAATCTAAGTATGTGAAATTAAGGTCTTTGTCATGAGTCTTCAAAGTGATGATCGGTCTCATCAAAGATCTCCTCCTACAAAGAGAAACTGATGTTAATATATACAAGATTTCAAGGGCAAAGAAAATTGTTCATTCAGAGTGGATTTAATGAACTTAGTACCTGTAAAAGCTCTTCAATGACATCTTCCATGGTGATAATTCCAACAGCTTCTTCTTTTTCTGGTGGCGTTGGAAGTGTGTTTCCATCTATTTCCAAAATATCTGAATACATATTTTTTGACCATTTTCTGCTCCTGTAACTTCCCCTGTTCGAATTATTCGAGTTTGGAAAGCTCTTCCACTTTTGGAGTGATCTCTTGCTTTTCAACATATTATTATTATTATTCTCTTGGGGAGTCTTCTCGCCATCAATATCTACCTTCACATCTCTCACTGAACTCATTTCACATGCATTACAGAGAAAGGGTGCATTTATTATGATGTGAAAGAAATTTCTCAATTTGAAACAACATGAAAACGAGTTCTTAATATTAAGCATTTGATAATCACTGGTTGTGATTGCATTATGTATAGATAAATAGTTTAACCTAATTTGAGAATGTGATTACCATTGGCATTATTGTTAGACGAGTCTTGACCTGTCTTGTCAGTGTTTCTGATAACAACAGCCATGTGGCTATGGCCCTTCTGGAACTCGTTCAAAATATCATACAGTGGCATTGTTTCTGGAACCCTGTAATTATATGTAATGTAGTTTCAGTGGTTGTAATAGTCCTTCTTAAAACTTGCAAAGCATAAACAGAATGAATACCTTGGTATTCTCCGTATGGTCACACTTTTCACCGGTATCCCTTCTTCTGGGTCAATTCTCAGTAAATTCTTGACCTGAAAGTTAGAGGTTTGCATGCTTAAAGTTAAAGCAAAAATGCTGCAATGAATCCTATTAAGTTCGTAATAATCCTCTTGGAAACAAAATTATAGACTGAAGCTCAGAAATTGGTGCAAAACCGAGTGTAGTTTCTGCAGCAAATTTCCCATAATTGAAAATGACTGTTTAATGAAGGATTGAAGGAAAACAAGAGACTCAATTCATACCAAGATAAGTCCAATAATGTTTGTTGTCTCCTCGTAGTAGACAGGGACTCTGCTATGCCCTTTCTCCAATATTAGATTCATCAATTCCCTGCTTAAAACAAGCATTGGTGACAAAATGCTCTATAAGATACAAAAGGTAGTTTGGAATTTATAAGCTTTTGAGTCACATTTACCTATCAAGCTTTGAATTAATATCAATGGAAAATATTTCAGTTATGGGAGTCATGGCGTCACTGGCTGTCTTCTCAGTGAGTTCAAGTGCTCCAGCAATGATTGTTGTTTCATCATGTGTCAGTTCCCCACCTTTTCCAGCCTAATATAATAAAATTCATCATGGAACAACAACAACAACAAAAAGAAGAGGCATGACTGTCCAAGTGAAAGAATCTAAATATATATAGCCACAAAAGAATATAGGGTAATCCTTGGTGACATTATTCACAGTATAGGAATTTGGAAGTAAAAGGTGGTAAATTGCAGCATACTAATGAAGTAACAAGATAAGCACAGAAAACTACAAGCCTTCAACTTCAAAAAAAAATGAATCAATGTATTTAGAATGAGTAGATTCATGTTCAGTCAAAAACATCGAAAAGCTCTGATACAGACCTCATTTCCATGCAGATTTACAAGTGTTTTCAACTCAGCTCTACGGAAAAGTGCTTCATGTCGATGCCCCAGCAAATAGTCCAACAACTGGAAAACCAAATAAAGGGAACAAAAGAAAGTCAAGAACATAAAGAACATCAATCATTAACGAATTAAATCTGATCCATGTTTATTAGAACAAAACTAACTAAAAAAGTACTAACAATTGTATGTCACCTTGCTAATTGGATAGGCAACAGGAAAACATATCCACACAAGGACACGGACAACTGGAGCCACTGTTGCTCCAATTGCTAAACCATACCGAGAACAAATTGATTGTGGTATAATCTACATACAATTCAACACATGTCAGAACAATTTTACATTGCAAGCAGAGTAGCCAAGTCCAAAGATATTCTTAAGACAGTTACATGTTTAGTAAATATATGCTATAAATGCAGCATTCTAGGAGTTGGAACATAACAAGTCCAATTTACAAATCAAAAACATCGACTTCTTCTAATGATATGGTCTGAATTATTTCCACTGATGAAGGAATCGTGATGGAACATGAACTTCTGATTTTCCCAACCAGATGCATGTGTTATATGTAACATACAAAGAGAAGAAAAGTTTCTCACCTCGCCAAACAGGAGAATTAATGTTACTGAAATCAGAACAGCACCCCATGCAACAACAAGACTATCAAGAAAGATAGGAAGTGCCTGACAAAAAAAACACCCACATCCAAGATTAGCTGAATCTTTTGGCATAATATTTGAATTTCTTTTCGTGTATGTGTGATCAAAGGGGTCAAAACATTTGATTAAATACACACTAAAAACATGATTGTTGTTCTACCTCCATAGCTGCAGCGTTGCAAATTAGAAGGGTGCAAAGCAGCAAATGTTGATTTCTGACAACAGGCAATATCTTCGCTGTAAAAGACAAGAAAAACACAAGTTAAAACAGCTCTAGATTCAATAATAACGTCTGTAACAATTTTATTTCTATTTCTTCGGTGACAAAGCTTTCACAGATTAGGAATGACACTCAGTATCCAAGTAGCTTAGGAGGGGAAAGACTTAACACTATGATTAAAACTAAAAATCACCGCAGCACCCTTGATTACTATTCCTCATTCCCAATATTAAAGTGTCAAAAGAAACCGGATAAACCGACCTTGCTTCAGTTTTTCAATTCAGTAAAGAACTAAAGTTGAAATATTCTAACTTTGATTCTTTGATTCAAGTAGATGGTTTGAACTTTTTAAAAAAAACAAAAATCTCAGAACTGATGATTACGATGAGAAAATACCGGCATGTTTGCGATCCTGAGGGGTGCCAGACTTGGCAAGAACCTCAAGATCAACAAGACTCAAGGACATGAGTCCTAAAGTGAGCCCTGACATCAATCCAGCAAACAACACAAGCAGCACAATTATCAGTAACCGCATGAAAAACTGAGTTTCACAGCACTTGTATTCCACCGCCATTGAAACCACTCTCTAACTTGTTGTTGATGATGATGTGGTTGTGTCTCAATCCTAGCAAGAGTTACTGCAACACCTCCATAGCTTTAAAGGGTGTCGTAGTTATGTTGAAAGGATGGTTTTGTTTGATAAATGGAATGCGATAGAAGGTAGACGAATGTTGGGTTTGTTTGAGAGTGTTTTTTTCCCGAAAGAAGACTGTTGCCAAAATGAGTACTAGAGTTGCTGAAACACAACACTCTATGTGGGTAGGTCGGTGAGAGATCATAGTCATCGAATCGTTATGTAGCTTGCGAAAGAAGGGACCCACACAGCACAAGTTGGCATTTTAATAAAGATGCCATGTGTTCTTGCGTTGGATAATGCCCCTTTACTACTCATGCAGACACGAACAACACAAATACGAGATTGTTCCTGGTTCTGATTCTTGTTCTGTTTCCTTTTTGGTAAATTAATGTTCCTCTTCGCACTACTCGTTGGAAAGAAGATGTAATAAAGAGAACTGGTGAACAGACATTTCCAACAGTGAAACAAGAAAGAGGGGATGCTTCTTTCTTTTGTACGTGCTCTTTAAAAAGAATGTTTTTCCTTTTTCTACTTTAAAACATGTGTTTGAAATTGAAATGTTTCTTGGTGATATACATAAGGGGTGGATACAGAGAGTTATTTATTTGAAACATATAACTTATACTATTTAAGTCCAATATAATTTTGAAAAATACATATAACTTATCTAAATAATTTTTCTGCGGTGACATAAAACAATTCACATTATGGTTAAAAATATTCTTCTGAACAAAATTGATAAAAGCGTCATTCTTAATTATATTCATAACTTATGCGTCTGCTGTTAACTTAATTAAGATTAATAATTATGTCTTGTATTAAAATAAAGGATAAATTATATATGTAAATAAATCTGATCTCAATTTCTCATAACATAAAGTATATCTAAATTAGTCATCAATATAAAAATAATAGATGAATACCCCCAAATTGGCATGAGTGTCAAAAATTAATCATACCCTTTAAAAACTAGTAATGTATGAATAATACAAATATAAAATTACTTCTTAAGAAAATCATCAACTACCATCAATATGTTTATCATATAATCAAGAGCACTATCATCCAAAAAGCATACTTATTCAGAACAATTTTATCGTCAATATAACACATTTCAGAGTGATGAAGGGAAGGAGTGGAAGGAAGTGTTGATGATGGAAGCACAGAGGAGGAAGACGATACTGACAAACACACAGAGGCAAAAGACATCATTGATTAACATGAAAGAGAAAAATGTCATTGATGGAGGAATGCAGAAGGAAGGTGTTATTAGAACATTGACAATGACATTGAAAGAACTAGAAAATAATAGTAAAATAACCATACACATATATATTAAAGAAATTAAAAAATATATATTGGAAGTGACAAAATTAAAAAAAAAAATCACTTTCTTTATTAATTTACTTTACAATTACAATTGATCTAGACATTTTCTAGAAAAGAACGTTTAAATAGAAAGTGAATCTTTTAAATCATGATTCCATAGACCAATTTAAAAAACTTTCTAACTATTTTTTGAATAAATTGATGTTAAAAATGTTGTTTATTATTAAAAATACTCGTCACACTTTTTTAAGATTACATATATTTCACCCAAGTGTAAATATTTCTTTACTTTCCGCTAACAATTATTAAATGTGAAAGATGAGGTTATTTGTTTTTTCAAAAAACAATAAATGTGCATGAAAGATGAGGTAAGATGAAAGAGGTAGAGCCATCCCTATTCAAAATAATGATTTAATTAACAACCTATGTTTCATCCTTTGAATCAAATCTACACAAGAGCCAACAAAAAACAATTAAACCCTTTGAATCAAATCTACACATAGGCCAAGAAAATAAATTAAACGACAACAAGAAATTCTACAATGTTACATCACCATCAACTTCCGTATATAATCTCTAAAATAATTACCAATAATTTGTGTAAAAATGTTTTTATTTACACTATTGTTGAATTATATATTTTTCTTGTTTGTTTATATCAGATTTGTCGAAATTAGGAAAATATAATCAAATGAATTTTGTTTTTATAAATTTTAAAATATACATAATTTAAATATAGAGTATAAATACTTTTAGACAGTAATATACTATTTGACAAAGTACTAGTATATATACTTTGAATTTTTGTAATCTAGCAATAAATTTTGAAAAGAATTTAACCCTTATTTTGGTGGATGAGCACTAGCTCAAGTTGGTAGGATTTGAATTTATTTATTCTTTGATGTTCTTGTGCTTCATTGATTTCTTAACTGCTACTCTCAAGAAAGGAGAAAAGATGAAGAAGAAAACTATCATCTCATGATTAATAACTAATTAAGTCAGTTTGAACTCCGATTGGGTGGGAGGACGAACTGTAGAATTCAATTTTTTTTTTCAATTATTATCATGTAAGCAACATTTATTTTGATAATATATTTTTACAATTTATCTTTATTACATTAATTTTTTTTTCAAAAACATAATGCATATAAAAAATTGTATCAATTTAAAGTTATTCAATATTTCATCACTAGTGTAAATAAAAATGGATGTATGATATAATTTTAGATCCTACTACATTTCCAACCATATAATTTACTACTACTACTATTATTATTATTATTCAAATTACATAAATAATTAATATATAAAACTGTAATTCAATAGTTAGATTAACACAATTTACTTTTTGTATATGAAGTTATTAATTATATAAGAATTATAGTTATGGTTTGATATATGTATATAATATGTAATTATTTTTTTATCCTATTTTCTTTTAGTTGTTCAATTTAGTATTCTCGTAATTTTAAAATGTTCCATTTAATTATATAAAATAATCGATTTAATCTTCTAATTTTAATGTTATTCGAATCATATAAAAGCATTACATTGAATATTTTTCTAAACATTAGATAACAAAAGAATTATATGTCATTTTGTAGATAATTAGATAAAAATCATATGATATATATTATTATGTTTTTCTTTTTCAACTCAAAAAAGCATAACTTAGATAACAATCATTCTAATAAAATATTCTTCCTAATAATTAAATCAAATATATGTTGAAAGTTTCGTACTAAAATAATTTCATAATATATAAATAATATATAAATAGAATATAAATTTTACTTCACAAATTAATTTTATCAATTTTTTAAAATTAAATTAAGTTTAAAATTTATTTTATAATATAACATAAGAGTCATAATTGAATTAAGCTTATATTATAGTCTACCCCTCACTATATAAAAAATATAACTTTCTAGTCTCAAATTTTTAAGACCACTAACTTGTGTATAGTAAGTTTTGTTTTTGTTTTTTATGTGAAATAGTGCTGGTCTATTGTTATATTTTAAAATGGGTTTAGTTTTTTTTTTTTTAAATTTTTGTTTTTGTGCAGCATTTGATTTTCCTGATTTAAGGAAACACAAATAATCCATGTTATATTTTATAAAAAATTTAAAAAAGTTAATGTTTTGGAAAGACATTAAAAATATTTTTGTTTTATTTTAAAGACTAAAAATATATTAAACGTTTATTCCTTCTTTGATTTTCTTTATGTTATTTCAGAAAATTATCCCAACCACACCACACAGTCAGCCCAATTTCCTTGGAGAGACCCATCCATATTACATTAACTTTGATCCATTCAATCCTTGTTAGCATTGTCATGATCCACCGTTAAACTTACTTCAATTCGATAAAATATCTCAATATTATCTCTTCTCATACTTCAAACTTCATTCCCTCTAGTACAAAAATGTCTATCATTTTACCACCAAAACATACAAAAATTATGGTTTAGATCCACGTTAAGTGAAAAATAAACATTTAATCCACATAGATTAAATTTAATAATTTACTGCATATTTTTAAAAGCCAGTAACGTAATTGAACATTTCTTTATGATAAACTAAAGGGCCACAGATATTTATAAAATAATTTATAGGTAAATTAATTTGATTTTGAATTTTATACTTTTCTTTTCATTTTCCTATAACTCAAAAATATCAAACGGAATTTTGGAATATATATATATATAAAAAAGTAATTTTGGGAAGGTAGTGATTGACTAGTGAGTGAGTGCACAAATAACTAACCCAACTGAACAGAGAAATCAATACTGTAATAAAAATAATGAATAATAATACAAAAATTAATCCAAAACAAGTAAAATAAATAAGAAGAATATATTAATGCATGAACCCGAATCCACCGCTTTGAATTGTGAGTCTCTTTCAGTCACAGCACACAGACAAAGAGCACACTGCACAGATCTGGGTGGTGACCGAAGGGATCTACCCTCTTTCATTTCTCATCACTATTGTTGGGTAAGCCTTTTTCCTAATTTTCCCTTTTACCCATTTTGCTTCTCATGCATTCTATGTGGTACAAGATCACACTTTCAATTCTCAACTTAACCTTTATCATTTTCATTCTTTACTACCTTCACAGGTATATCCCTCACTCAATTCGATCTGTTTCGTACTTGTACTCCATTTTAAGTTAACCCCCTTTTTCGGGTTTAGTTACAGTGGATCGATTTGCTTTTATTTGTTGATGCTTCATTGTTTATGTTCTGAAACGGGTGTTGTCTATTTGAGCTTAAGCTTTAGTGTATTCGGTCCTTTGAAGCATAGTTTTCTTAATGTATTGGAATTTTTTGGAATCAATTATGTTGATGTGTTTGTTAAGTAGAACTTTCAACTTCTCACTTTTAGAAAGTGATATGAAACTTCTAGAAAGGAGTTTTGCCGTACTGAGTTTGATGGGATTGTTAGGTGAATTTTTCTGTGTAACTTTGGTACTTGACACTGCAGAATGCACTGTTTTCTTATGGTCACTGCATTGGTTTAATTGGAAATAAAAACTATTGAGATATGCACGAGATCCTTGTTGCAAGTGTACTGTATCCTGATTGTATTAATAAATGACCATACTATGTGGAGCCTTTTAGCATTTGTTATGCATTTTGTATTATTTATTTCTCAACTAAAGCTAGATGGGTGGCCTTGGCTTCAAGAAAAGTTTATCTCTTGGAGAAAGCAGCATAGGTAGCAGATACTTGCAACTTTACTTATTTGAAACATACAACCGATCTTGTTTCCATAACTTGTGGCAGGTCTGAAGGCTCATTGCCATTATCATGTCAAGGAGGCCAGGAAATCCTTCACGTCGGTTTGCTGATGAAGGAAGTATACCATTTGTGGCATCTATCCAGTCCAAATCTCAAAACTCTCCCCTCCTATCTATTGGGCTTGTGATTGTGGTATGTTTTCTTTGAAAGATGTATCTTAATACGGAAATAGTCTGATTCATTTGATTTGATTTGCAATGTTTCTGTTTGATATACCATGAGTGCCCCAATCCCGATCCTGCATCTGTGGTATTTTCTACTTCTTCCCCCTGTACCTAAATCAATATACAGTTTTCTCAATTTACTATATTCGTCAGCTTGATGTCAATACATTATATTTGATAAGTTGACATTTACAAATTTTCAGGGTGCAATCTTGTTGATTGGTTACTTTTACAGCAGTTCAGGTTTGTACTCTGTCACCAATCTGGTCAATTGAAGTCTGGAGAAATAATAAAAGGATTTTGAATTTATCGTCCTCCAAATATTGTGTTCCAAATGCCAAGCTACCCACCAGAGTGAACTTTTTATTTTGGATACAGTCATTTAGACCTGATTACTGTACAACTTCCTTGGGTTTATTAAGTTTGGATCGTGACTTTTTGGTCATTAAAAAAAATGTGGTTAAGGAGCGATTGATCTAACATTGCAACTGATGTACAACATGGAGTATAAATGTAATAAGTTGTCCAAGCGGTAGCAGAGAGAGCTAGAGGAAAAATATGTAGAGATTTGTGGAGGTCATGCTTTAAAAGTAAAAATTAAGAAAATTTCTTTGTAAACAGTCATATTTGGAAAGAATTTTGAGGTAGCTAAAAGGGCACGGTAGTCAAGTTTAGAAGAGAACACAAATTTTCTTCTGAACTGGGCTAATTTCTTAATTTCTTTGAATTTATATCTATCAGATTTGGTGAATTAATCAAATTCATTAATGGAACTATTTTAATACCTCTTTCATCGTTTAAAATGCAGTGAATAGCTTTAATGTCGGTTCAGTCTTCATTGTAAACTAAACAAATACAAGTTCGTTCAGCATGTTGATTCATACATATTATACCAGCCTCATAGATCCTAGTCATTCTCTCACTGATCATTCTATCAACTCAATTATGAATTTTAGCTAGAATTTTTTTTTTCTTTTTTCTGTAAAACAGAAAGAAAAGTGGCTAACATCACTGCATAAACTAACAAGAAGATATTCTGTTTCATGAACCTGCGCGTGCTATAAAATTCTATTGATACTGATATTGACTTTCATTTGTTTAGGTGGAGCTAGCAGTGATATTAAAGATTTTAGTAAACTTGAAGGTAAACAAAACTAACTTTATCCTGTTTTATGTTTGAAAATGTTCTACTCGCATAGAATTTCCCTTGTAAGGAAGCTTAGGAGTGTTTATATGAAACTAAAGTAAATAATGTTTGAAATGATTCATTTCCTTTAATTTAGTTAGTCCTTTGTGTGTCTCCTTTTATTTTTCAAATCATTTGTGTCTCCTTTTATTTTTTCAATTCATTTGTGTGTCTCTCTAAAAGATGCACATTTTTATTTTTGACCTTGTGGTTTCATCCCATAGCTTGCTCTTGATTGAGGGTGGATAGTTTGCTTTAAAACTAGAAAGTTGTTGTTTGTTTTGGTATCACTATTGACATACAAGTATAAAACTATAGATAGGATTATCAAATTATACATCGTAGTTTACCTTCAGATTTTCAATTTGTTAATAACTTCTACCGTTTTTTTGGAAACATCCTCAATTATCACTTCCTTAAGTTTGTATCCATTTTCATGTTCTAAAATGTGTGTTGTGAAATTAATAACTGTTTTCTATTTTCTGTTTTCAAATCTTCTCAACTAGAATAGTTTTATTAATCATGTTTATAATATCTGTCTACACCATCGGAATGGAATAGCTCATGCTCAAACATAAGAAATTGCGACTGTTTGGGCTTTACCAAGAACTATTTTGATCAGATAAAAAACTTTAAAGCCTTGCAATTTTGCAGTGGCTGTTCCCAGTAAAGTCAAGCATAGAAATGGGCCTTGTGGTTTGGCTGACTGGATTGAGGTAGTGTCTATCATCAGAAAGAGAAAAGTGGATAATATATAAATGTGAGTCTTTGTCAGCATTGAGAAAAGCCTACAAAGAGCAAGTGGCAAGAAATTTTGTTTTTCCCGTTTCCAATAAAAGATAGAAATTCCTTTCTTTATATTTTTTTCTCTTAAACTCAATTTAACTAATTTTGTTAAAATTTTCTATATTTAACGAAAATGGAACAGAAAATGCAGAAACCAAATAGACTCTTATATTATTGCTCTAAATGTATGCGAAAATAAAGACTTGACTAATTGATGGTACTTTATTATATCTTATGACTGATTTTACTCTCTTACTGAGCTATATGATTCTGGTATGATAATGGGAACGTTAGACATTATCAACATCTTTTTGTACTTTAAGTATGTGCTCATTCATTGACATTTAGTATATAGAATTGTAGATTTCAAATTTTAAGCAATTATTTTCAATTCAACACCTCTGGTGTGCATATGCAGGTGGTGCATCATGCTCATCAGAAGTCCTACAGGCATTGCCCGTTTTGAAGAAAGCATATGGAGACAGCATGCATAAGGTTTTGCATGTTGGCCCTGACTCTTGTCTTGTGGTATCTAGTTTGTTAGAAGAAGAGGATACTGAGGCTTGGGGAATAGAACCTTATGAGTTAGATGATGCTGGTGCTAAGTGTAAAAGTCTTGTACGCAAGGGCATTGTGCGAGTGGCTGATATAAAGTTTCCTCTACCTTATCGAGCAAAGTCATTTTCTCTGGTCCTTGTGTCAGATGTATTGGATTACTTATCTCCAAAATACCTGAATAAAACCCTGCCTGAGTTGGCAAGGGTATCTGCTGATGGCGTTGTTATCTTTGCAGGTACATTGAAACTTAATATAGAACTGGATTTGGCATATTATTTGGCCGATGAGGTTCATATTTGCCAAGACCTAAGCTATTCCAGTCATAATAAACTGATGATCTTTCAAGTTTTTTATTGTCTTCAAATCATGCTCTTTTACTTTTATCATTCACAAGACAACAACAACTCATGTTGGCTGTGATAGAAAATTGAGTATCAATTCACTTCTGATTTCTTTCTCCTGAATCTCATTTTCGTGCATAGGTTACCCAGGTCAGCAGAGAACTAGGGGTGAAGAAGTGGCCAAATTTGGTCGTCCAGTAAGTGACTGTATTTTATTGAACTTGATGCTTTCTTGACAACATTGTAATTTACGCTAATGACTGATGTTCACTATCAACTTGATTGCAAACTTGCCCATTCTGCATTTTTTTGGGATACTACATACGAGAAATCTATAGGTGCTGGTTGGTTAGTATAAATTCAAAGATGGAAAGGGTTACAAAAATAATTTTATTAGAAGGACAGGAAAGAAAGTACAGAGAGGACATAGAAAATTCTAGTCCTAGATTGAAGTGAAGGAAGCTTAGATGAGTAGAAAGAGAATGTCAAATTATCACAATGCATTGGAAAGTTTAATTATGTTTAGTTCCTGAAATTTAGAACAAATCTAGTTATGTTACCTCAAAAAACCAAAGCATATTGCACATGCCATGGTAAATAGCGGTAATTATTGACTAGTGTTAAGTATCACCAAAAAATTGTCATTAATTCCTTTTGGTTGTTTTTATGAAGGCCAAATTGCGCAGTTCGTCTTGGTGGATAAGATTTTTTGTTCAGACTGGTTTAGATGAAAATGAAACTGCTGGAAAGAAGTTTGAACAGGCTTCAGTGAAGAAGGCATACAAATCAGCATGCCAAGTTTTTCACCTGAAATCATTCCCTTGAAACTTCACTCTCTTATTTTTATACTCCACTTAATTAATGCTTACAAGCTATGCTGTTGAGATGGCCATCTTGAGCACCCGAAGGGTAAAGTTCCATACATTATTCTGTTAAATTATAGTCCCATGTGACCACATATATGTTAGATTCAATTATTATGTATTTTATTGCCAATCCATTGTAAACTATTTTTGTCTTCATAGTATTCCACATGTTTTCTGTTCACAAATGCTCTTTGTTTCTTCGGTAAAGTATGTACTGTTTAGGAAACTCACTGACTTGACGCATTTATGGCTATTACAGATAATTTTACTTTATTAGCAAAAGTTGTATTATTTTATTCTTCTATAATATCTGACGGGGATAAACATATTCCTTTCTCTTTTCAGAAAAATTTCTGTGTATCTAGTTTTACTTTTATGTAGAGTTTGTTGTCACCGAAGGTTTATGACCAACTTTGTAGTTTATAGATCACAACTTTTTTTTATGATTAAAATAGTAATGTGTTTTTTATTTTATATATATATATATATATATATATATATATATATATATATATATATATATATATATTTAAATTCATCATGAATAGTGGTTTCTCCGAAAGTTTAAAAGTTAAAATAGTCGAGAAAAGGAGGAACAACACCATGTAAATAAAATATTTTAGTTGTTAATACATTGTGTATGTGAACTTTATCTTAATTTCTCTTACCATAAATTATATCCAAATTAATCATAGCCATAAAAGGTTACATGATATTCAACAAATATTTATGTTGGAAGTCTTAAACTTGATAAAGATAAAATCATTTAAGAGTATATAAGTGGGTGTAAATTTTATCTTTCAAGAGACATAATTATTGACATGCTTAAGTTTTAATGAAGAAATCAAGTTCTATTAGAAAATTTATTATATTGAATGTTTAAAATATTTTTATATTTTATTCAAATAATTTTATTGTTAATAAGATGTGACGTGGTGGTCTTTTTTTTTTAATTTATTGATGTTTTGTTGTTTTTTAAGTATGAATGAGTTCAGTAATAAGTTAAAAGTAATTAAAGAGTAAAGTAGTAAACTAATTGATAACTTATAAAAATCCTCCAGACACTTAGTAGTTTTAGTAAAAATCTTCACTAAATATATATTCAAATTTTTAAGAGATATTTAAAGCTTAAGTGATAACTATTTCTATTTCATCTTCATGTGTATCGAGAATGAAGATTCATACAACATGTTAATATAATATACCTGAAAGATAAAGTGTAGTCGAAAAGCAAACAGGGAAGAAGAAAGTTCAGAGGACATGTGACACCAAAGTTTGATGGTGTAAGAGTTCCGAAATTTATGGTAAGAAGTGATTGAAGTCTTGGGTTGGGTCCTCTCCTCACATCACTGCGAGATTCATAACATGTGAACTTATCAATTATGCAAATGTACTGATTGCGATGTGTTTCACTCATACTTTCAATACTACCAACTCACTTTCCTCACATGCATCACTTTACTGTTAAACGGTTGCTTCAATAAATAAGCAAAATAATATCATTATTTAAAATGCAAAATGTAATCACGCAACAACAAGTTTTTCTTTTATATAATTTATTAAGTTCTAAGCTATACAAATAATTGTTAGAAGTCTTCTATCGATTATAAATAAGACCAATTCATAATATACAAGTGGATCCTTAACTTACAAATTAGTTTTGTGAAATTGAATTAGACTTAAAACTTAACTTACAAATTAGTTTTGTGAAATTGAATTAGACTTAAAACTTACTTCTAACAATAATGGAAAAGGATCATGTTTACTTATGATCGCATAAAGCATATTTCATAAGAAAAAGTCGATCTCATAAAAACACGTAAATACATTTAAACCCTTCCTTAGCAGAATTATTGTGAAAGTAAAAAGATTGTTATAACATAATTAGCAGAATTGTAATTTAACATATTGCTTTCCCCCAAAAAAGATAAGACTTTATAATTAGACAATAGGGTAAATATAGTTAATCCAAATAATTAGTAAAGAAATGGTAGGCACAGTGGAATCCAGCAAAAGTTATAACTATGGTATATATAATACTAGTGACAATAAAGAATATTAATCCTTTTAATTTCACACTTTACTTTTTTACTTAAGCCATACAGAATCACACGCGCGTTTTGTTTGTATTCGGTGCTTATCTTTTCAGGTTTCCCCTTTTACTTTTTTTCAGCTCATTTTCTTTTATCTTTTTTGTCGCAAATTAAAGAAGATCAATTAATAATACCTATACAATTTTTATCTACACTGATATTTACTTTATTTAATAATATAAATATAAATTTGTACTTTATTTTTTGAGTAAGAAAGGTTTAAAGATATTTCCGTCCATATTTTCATTCTTGAATAAAAATGTTCTACAGTGATATAATAATATTGTGAACAAATATAGTAAGTGGGAAAAATGTATTGGAACTCTTTATCATTTGAGTAAGTATTTAACTCGATTTAGTTTAATCGTGTTGATTATTAATTTTCAATAATTCAGTAACCGGTTTGTTTTTACCGGTTACGTGTTTTCCCGAACTACTTGACAGAGATAATTAGTTATTGAATTTGAAGATTGAAATATAGAAATCTGATTTTGAAATAATTAATTTAAAGTCACATATCAAGGTTATTATTAATTAATCAACAGTGTGGAAACCTTATATATATTGACTATGTATTAAATCAAAATAGTTGAACTCAAAAAAATTGAAATCACTGAATACCAACAATGATAAAAAAGAATTTTATCAACAATTTTTTCTCGGAGAAAAGCGTTCCCCACCCAATTGATTAAAAAACATAATTTTGTTTTGGTTTGTGTGGTCTGAAGTGCTCCACTCTCCTATAAATACTTGTTTAAACAACACCTCTTTGAGTCACATTCATTCTCCGAAACAAAGAACAAAACAAAAATAATGATGTCCCGAATGCATGTGATCCTACCCATTGTTCTCTTGGTGTGTACAACAACACTGAGCCTGGCTCAGAACACTCCACAAGACTACCTTGAGGTGCACAACCAGGCTCGAGCCGAGGTTGGTGTTGGTCCACTCTCATGGAACCACACCCTTCAAGCCTATGCTCAGAGGTACGCCAATGCCAGGATCCCTGACTGCAACCTCGAACACTCTATGGGACCCTATGGCGAGAATCTCGCAGAAGGGTACGGCGAAATGAAGGGTTCTGATGCTGTCAAATTCTGGCTCACTGAGAAACCTGACTATGATTACGGTTCCAATAGTTGTGTTCACGATGAGTGTGGCCACTATACTCAGATTGTGTGGCGCAATTCTCTTCATCTCGGGTGCGCACGAGCTAAGTGCAACAATGGTTGGATGTTTGTCATCTGCAGCTATTCTCCACCGGGGAACTACGAAGGAGAACGACCTTATTGATTCTCTTTCTTATCACTAATAAAAAAAATATGTGGTACCTCGTAGAGTGTCCTGTTTTTATGTCTCTGTCTGGAAATCACCATGTGTAATATTCAAATATATTTAGCTATCATATGAAGACATTTATCAGTATAATTAGTTTTTTTTTTTTTAGTTTGCTGCTTTAAAGTAAGTTGATGACATTGCTTTTCAAAAGAATATTTGATTGATGGGGTGTGGTGCAAGGAGCATATGTATCAGAGAAACAATCACTTGCATTCATGTGGCACAGATTTGATGCATGATTTTGACAGTAATGATAATTAAAACATGTTTTACTCAACAAATTTTACAAACACTTTTTATTTATTATCTTACCTTTTTTTTTTTAATTTCTTTCCTTTTTTACAAATATAAAAATCTATTTTTCTAATAAATTAAATATTCATAAAAATATGTTGTCAGATGCACGAGAAAAAAAAAATGTCAGCATTAAACATTAATGACAGCTTCTGTTATGGACAGTTATATCAATTTTGTAATTTTGTAACTGTTATTACCTACACATGCCAGAAATAAATATAAGATAAATGTCACACTGTTGAAAGTGTGAATAAATTCAAAATTACTCACCAACTTTGCATTTAGGTGACTTTTGCGGGTCCAAAATGCTCGTATAAGATTATTTTTTCAAAGGTATGCAGTGGGTTATAAGATCAAGAATTTTACAAGACTTTTCTACTGCCATATAAATATGATATAAAAAATTTAAAATAATGATTTTGTTTTTTAACTTTACAAATATATATTTATATTAACCACCAAATAAAATATTAATAAAAAATAATTTTGCAATGCAAAACTAAATCAAATCAAGATATTATAAATTTAATTTTGCAATGCTCTTTTAAATAGCAATTATAATTAATTAAGTTATGGTTCACCATTCTATCTTAAAATAAATATTTAATGATTGAATTTCTGAACATATTTTTTTCTTTAATTATTTTCTTAAATGAAAATAATATTACATATAATTTATTTTTTTATTTATTATGGTGTAATGAAAATGATAAAATAATATTTGTTTATTAATATTTTACTTAGATAGTTATTTATTTATTTTTTTCAAAAATAACGTTAAACGAAACTTAAAAATATAGAGTAATAAATAAAATAAGACAAAATAATGTAATGAATGTCATAGGATGAAGATGATGGAAAAAAATTAATGAAAAGATAATATTCACAGTAACATTGAATGGTTGTATTAGTTTTGTTTTACCAATATTTATTAACATGATTGACTGGTAAAATATTTTATTATTATTATTATTATTGTTGTTGTAAGTTTCAAATTAATCCCTGTTTTTGTTGATTTCACGTTGCATCCACTATATGATTGATTTATTTAATACAATGTTTATTTTATCTTTTATGATATTGACATTTGGTATAAGGAAGTTAGAGTGATGCCAAAATTTGTTCACGGATCACTTTTGTGTGAAGCAAACACATGTTCCATTTCATTCTCTTTGTGAACGGCTCACAAACCAACCCTATCGTTGAGTCCACCATAGTACAATTTTTCAATACCACATTTTTTTCCAACATCGTATTTTTTTAAACATTAGTGACGTATGTTTAGTCTTTAGTATCCAAACGTAATAGCCTTTCATAAACAATCAAGTTTATTGTGAAATGTGAATGTTTGATATACTCTTAATACATACATGCTTAATTAAAATATTAATTTAGTCTTTAATTAAAATATTAGTTTAATATTTTGTTTATATTTGATATTGTGGTTCTGAGGTTTGTGTGAGTCAAAAAATTGAAGGAAATGCTGTGTTCAAACCACACACAAAAAAAAAAAGATAATTAAAATTAAAATATTGGTGCATACGAAATACAACTTAGTGTGACAAGGTTTATAATTCAAGTGTTATAATCACCAATAATTTATAGGATCATGAAAGAAGATCACCAAATCGGATGTGAGGCTCATATGAAATTGTGATTCAGAAAAAAGAAAATAATAATAAGAAATTATATTTAAAAGAATTAATGTGCTGCTACTATTTTTCATTAAGAAGTACACGTCTCCATGTTTTCAGATGTTTAAGGTTGATTTACATAAATTAAAACAAAGTTCATGAATGTAAAATATTATTATTAATAATATATTTAGACTAAATACCTTTTAATATTTGTAGTATCAAACAAAAAATATTTGAAAACTTTAATTAAAATTTAAAATTCTAAAATCTCAATTGCTTTTATAGTAGGTGATGAAACTAAATCAACTAGAGTATATATTATTAATTTGCTGAATGGTTTAATAAAAAATCCAAAACTAAATGGACACGAATGGTGGGTCCAGTGAGGTTAATAGGCAGAATTTACTGCTTAATTTGTGGTGGTGCAAGACTTAAAAGCATAAACATGAACAAAAGAAAAAAAAAAAAAGGAGAGAGAGAATTTTCAAACTGCTTTTTAAGGAAGCAACCAAAACTTGCAGGCAAGTCTATATGTTTGTTTTAAACTTTTTCTTAAAAGAATAACTTAAAATATTTATTATTTTCTTAAACATATAAAATGTTATTAGAAAATATTGATGAATACTAATAAAATTCCATTTAATTTGTTAAAATATTAAAATCCTAAAGTTTATATTAAGATATTTCCGTTCATATGACATAAAAATGTTAAAATAGATGAGACTAATACTCACAAACAAGAGGGGTGGATTGATTGTAACAAAAATTTACTTCTTTTTGATTCAAGAATAACTTTAAAAACTTTCTCTAATCAATTAAAAAATGAATTAATATGATGCTTAGCTTATGACCCTTTAATCCTTGAATATCCGTAAAGAAGATAAGAAAAGAAAGACAATAGATTTTATACTGGTTCGAGTCTACACGAATCTACATCCAGTCTTCTTCTAGCAACTCGAGCTAGAAGGTTTCCACTATATCAATGGGTTTTACAAGAATTACAAGTACTCATCAATAATTCTAAATCCTAAGATATCAAGATCTTGATAATCCTATCAAGAATTACTTCCTAATGCAATGCTACACACAATTGCATCAAGAACATCAGCACCTACACAAAAATGTAAATCAATAAAATAGGCTAAGGAACGGATACACCTGTAAATCAAGCTGAATTTACATGATCATCCTAAGCCAAGCAAGAACATCATCCCACCAATCAATCTTTGAACAAATCTTGATGAAGTAGTTGAAATTGATTAGTGTTCACTCAAGAACGTTCCAAGAACTCTCTGATCACTCTTTTTCACTTTTAGAATTATGAAAATTAGGTTTGTTCAATTTAGAGAGACATTGGGTTCTTAAAACTATTTTTCTGTCGCAATTAATTGATTACATCATTTTAATGTAATCGATTAATTCAATACTGAATTCATTGCCCATTGAGCAGACTTACACAATTGATTACATTAGTAGCTCTAATTGATTAATATAACAGTTTATCAGAGTTTAGTATTCCTTTAGTGCCAAGGATACTTCAAATCAATTTTGTTATGATTAATATGGTATTAAGACATCTAGCTTGACTCACAACGTCTTTAGACTCAATCACACAACAATTTTAACTATGATACTACTACATGTGATTATTCTTCCCTTGGACATCATCAAAACTAAAGTCTTGGAGCTTTAAAGCTCTTCTTCGCTTTGTTTATTTGATTAACTGAAAAACTCAAGTTTTAAATAATAACCTAAATTATAAAAATAAAACATTGTTTTTTTATTAAAAATATATAATTTTGTTAACCACCAAATAGGAAATCAAGTTTGTATCTTATTAAAAAGGTCAAACTTACAACATTTAATAAAAAAAGTATACATACATTGTTATTTTAAGTGTTATTTTTATTATAAGGTATGTTTATCAAAATTACATTGAGTTACTTTGTGGATTAATTGCATATGAAAAATATCAATATAAACCTTCATTATGAATAAATTATTTCTGATATCAATATAAAGTTTTGAGCTTATGTAAAATTATAGAAACCTTCTTTAATTTTAATGGACATTAATATTTGAGAGTCTTATTATTTTAGTTTCGATATATAATTTAAATGATGATGGTTTAATTTTCTTATCAAGATCTAGTACAATACTTTTGTTTATCTTATGTATACACGTTACCGTTTGTTGAATGATCTAAAATCCAGTGTTTATTTAAAGAACGCGATTAGAGAAAATTCCACAACATTCATAGAGAAAAAAAAAAACAAAAAAAAAACAACAAGAAATACAACAACCTTAAACGAGGAGTAAGAAAGTGTTATGGTGTGTTTATTTAAAGAACGCGGCTAGAGAAATACCACAACAAAAATAAAACAAAGACAACAAGAAATACAACAACCTCATACGAGGATAAAGAAAATGTTATGGCAGAAACTCAGTGTTTTCTGTCGTTACCTTTAGTTGCAGGGGAAATAGAAATAGCTGATGATTTCTACGAGAACTTTTTCCTTGGTTACGTTTATTCGAAGAAGAAATAGAAATAAACATGACTTCTACGAAATTTTGATGCTCCCAAATTCGTGGATTTCACCAAATAATTTATTAAAATCTAATAAAAATTGAGAGACTACATATTAAAATATATGATAATTAAATCATAATTAAAAAAAAAAAATATATATATATATATAATATATAATTTTTTTTAAAAATTCATAAAATAATAAATATACAGAAAAATATTTATTAAATTATATATTAAATTATCATAAGATGAGAAATACTATCTATTAAATTAGTATTCAAGTGAGTTACTTTTTATTTTCAATAATTATATGAGAAATAAGAATAGAAAGTGTGAGTTTATGTCCAACTTCCTATTTTTTTCATAAACCAAAAAAACATGTGAGTGAAAATGTTGTGAGCAACAAAAAAGATAATAAAAAAAACATAAAAAATATCTAAAAAAATTGTTTATTTTTTGTTGTATTTAATTTTATGTTTTATTATTTATCAACACTAAATGTTATATTTTATAAAAGAAATAAAAATTTACCTAACTTAATTTTCACTAATATAATATATATTAACAATTTAATTTTTTTTTTTAAATTTAAGCCACGTCCCTACACAACATCCACCTCACTTATGGTATTTATTTAAAAAGCGCGATTAAAGCTCTTACTTTATTTAAATGTAGGTTAAAATACTTCATTGGTCCATGTTTTTGTGTCAAAATCTCAAATAGGTCCTAAGATTTTTTTTTTGTTTCAATTAGGTCCATATTTTTGAAGATGCGTAACAATTAAGTCATTCTGTTAGTATGGTGTTAACGATGTTAAGAATGCGCTACGTGTCAGTTTCTCATTTATAAAATTTTTATTTTTAAACCAACTTTAATAAATATATAAATTATTTAAAACAATTTTGTAACAAGTTCAAAGAAATATATTTAAAACTTTAAAACAAAATATAGGTAAAGTTTAATGTAAAATATAAATTTAAATAAACTTAATATTATTAAAATATTTAATAAAAATATCACTATAACATTTATATAAAAGTTAAATTTGATCTCAATTTGGACGGGATGAAATTAGAAAAGTTTTAAAAAATTATGAACTGAAATGGAATCAAAATAACAAATATATGGACCAAATTGAGATTTAGACAATGACTTGACATATGTCGTCATACTGACTTGACACGTGGCACAATATTGACGTGACACGTGACATAAATAATTTTCAAAAAAAATTAAAAAAATAAAAAATAAAAAATAAATAAAAAATGAGGAATTGACATGTGCCACATCCTTAACCCCGTTAACATCGTACTAACGGAATGAACCTAATTGTTACACATTTACAAAAATGTGAATCTAATTGAGACTAAAAAAAAATCTTAGAACCTATTTGAGATTTTGGTAAAAAGCGTGGACCAATGAAGTATTTTAACCTTAACTGTATTGAAGAAAAAAGAAAGAGAGCAAGTAATGTTAAGAAAGTTTAATAATCTATTTAAAAAATATATATATTTTTTATGTTTAAAAAGAAAGTTTGTGGGATGGTCTTAACCCAGAAGGCTTTTGTGAATTTTTTGACCCTATCAATTTTTTTAATTGGAGGTTTTTTGGTTCCGTGAATGTTTTTGGTCCCAATCCATATGAGTCAGGACCAAATCTTTTGGGTTGAACTAATTTGACAACTCTAGTTAATGTTGAGAAATACCAGGACCATCAATACAATGGTACCTTATACATTTTATGTAGAATAGAGCATTCTAAGTACTTTATTTTTTATATTTATTTATTTATTTATTGTAGATAAAGAAAAATAAAAATACCAAGTTGTATATGATGCTGAAATAAAGTTTTTAATGTAATATAACATTATCTTAGCAGTAATAATACCATATATCTAGGTCATATTGATTTCTCGTAATAGGATTAAAACAACTAATCAAAGATTAAGTAAACAAGTAATTTTAGTTAAATATTGAGATTATTTAGGTCTTGACCTATGTAATCTAGACCACAAGAAAAAAAATCCATAATAATACTATAAATATAATTGTTAATGAGATAATATTTATGTATTTTTTAATACATTAATTGCTTGTTTACAGATGTATATTTGACTTTAGAGTATCATTACATGACCCAAACAGTGTGGCCCTAGACATGCTCGGGTTGGACATGCAGTGAATCCACCCATTTGATTAAAAAACATAATTTTGTTTTGGTTTGTGTGGCCTCAAGTGCTCCACTCTCCTATAAATACCTCTTTAAACAACACCTCCTTCACTCACATTCATTCTCCGAAACAAAGAACAACAAAAATAATGATGTCCCCATGCCATGTGATCCTATCCATTGTTCTCTTGGTGTGTACAACAACACTGAGCCTGTCTCAGAGCACTCCCCAAGACTTTCTTGAGGTGCACAACCAGGCTCGAGCCGAGGTTGGCGTTGGTCCAATGTCATGGAACCACACCCTTGAAGCCTATGCTCAAAGCTATGCCAATGGCAGGATCCCTGAATGCAAGCTTGAACACTCTATGGGACCCTATGGCGAGAATCTCGCAGAAGGGTACGGCACGAAGGGTTCAGATTATGTGAAATACTGGCTCACTGAAAAGCCTAACTATGATCCTGGTTCCAATAGTTGTGTTCACGGTGAGTGTAGGCATTATGCTCAGATTGTGTGCCGCAATTGTATTCATCTCGGGTGCGCAATAGTTAAGTGTAACAACAATGGTTTGATGTTTGTCATCTGTAGCTATTCTCCACCGGGGAACTAGGAAGGAGAACGACCTTATTCATTCTCTTTCTTATCACTAATAAAAAATAAAATATGTGGTACCTCGTAGAGTTTCCTGTTTTTATGTCTTTGTTTGGAAATCACCATGTGTAACATTCAAATATATTTAGCTATCATATGAAGACATTTATCAGTACAATCGTAATTATATTAGTTTTCTTATTTTTGCTATTATACTTTGTTATTTGGGGTGTGTGCATGTTTTGAAGTAAGAAGTTGATGGCATTGTTTTTCAAAAGAATATTTTATTAATGGGGTCTGGTGCAGGGAGCATGTATCAGAGAAACAATCACTTCCATTCAAGTGGTACAAATTTGATGCATTTTGACAATAATGATAATTAAAACATGGTGCACACTCGATAAAAATTCATCGTTTTAATAAAGTATTCTTAAAAGTAAATTGTCAACGCAGATGATGTTAAAAAAACATTTTCTTTTATAACATCTTGTAATTGTCAGCATTAAACAGTAATGGCAACGTTTCTTTGGCATTAAATATTTCCTTTAAAATATAATTAAAAACAAAAAAGGTTTAGTTGCTTCGTAAGCTCTAGTTATTTACTTTTCCAGTCAATCGAGATGACTTTGAAATTTGTAGTTTTCTTTAGTTCCACCTTTTCTAACAACCAACCTTCCATTAAGTCCTATAAATATAATTAATGTGAATATTTAATGTGAAATGTCCCTTTACAATTAAGTAATAAATATAATTAATGTAAATATTTAATGTGAAATGTCTCTTTATAATTAAGTAATAAATATAATTAATGTGAATATTTAATAATTTATTAAATATAAACAACGTATTAATCTTTACTCCAATGTAAAGATTTTACAAAATTCATATTTTAATTAATGTTTTATTTAGTCATTCACATAAATGTACATGCACCTACCCTCACAGCAGAACCTATGGTTTAAATCAAACATCTTAGGTGAGTGTGGGATGTTTTATCGCTTAGCCCCCATTCAGCGTTTTAAATGGTCAGTATAAAAAAAAAAATTGATTTTCCAATATTGTTTTCTTACATAATTAATGTACAAAATATGCTTCGTAATTACTTAATTTCGTTAAACACTTTTTATAACATTACACCTTCATTGTTATTAAAAAGTAATAAAACTAATTAAAATTCAATAATATAAAATACAATTTAAAAAGGTTTTTTTTTTTTTTTTATGTTCGTAAACCTTCAAAATGAACTTAATGACGCTGATGCATGCAAGAATAAGAGTTCATTAAAGTCACTTTAGATATATATATATATATATATATATATATATATATATATATATATATATATATATATATATATATATATTTATATTTTTTTATGTGTAACTAACAATTAATTATAGGTATTGACATATATACTGATAAAAGTTTATGTATATCGTAATTTTATTGTTACTGATAGTATAAAATGATTAATTAAATACTAAAACTAATATGAATATTTATTCTCAAGATCCAAAGTACAAATTCACTGAGAATAGTATAAAAATTTATAATTCTAAGAATATCCACATGCGTTGTATGAGTCATATAATAGATCATAAGACCTTACCGTTATATATAATATACTAATATAACAAATAATCAAGTTTTAAATAATATCTTGAATTAAAAGAATAAAAAATTGTCTTTTTGTTAAAAATATATAATTTTATTCGGCACCTTTAAAATGTGAATATTATTGTAAAGTATTTAATACTTCGTTAAATGTCATTAAAGTTATTATAGATGCAACTGCTATTGCTATAACGGTTATAATACGTTCAAGTATCCTTTATATAAACATGTTAAAAATTTATATCAGATTCAATTAAATTTAGTATATTTATTTAATAAATACAATAGTTAATATTAAATAAAAATATTATTGATATATTTATAAAAACATTGGTAGATTAAGTTACTTTATACAGTTCATCATTACAAGCATGTGGCTGTGATAATTTCCAATCACTGTATTTGTTTTCAAGCTGACTTTTGAATATTGGATATGTTATTCATCAACAAGCATTTAGTTATGTCTTTGTTACATAAATAGGAGCTAATGGTGGGAAATTCCGGACCCATCAATACTTGTACTATGGGAGTGATACCTTACACTTTTTTTTATGTTTCATTCCAAATATTTTATTTTTATATTCATTTATTTATTGCTGATAAAAAAATAAATATACCAAGTTGTATTACATGAGGTCGACATAATGTTGTCAATGTAGTACGACATTATTTTGGCAACAGTAATATCATATATTTAGATCATCTTTAAAATGAACTTATGAAGTCAATGTAACATTTTACAAAATTCATATTTTAATTAATGTTTTATTTAGTCATTCAAATAAATATACATGCATTTAAGATAAATATTCTTTTCATAATTAAAGATTTAATGTAAGTCTTAAATTTTTAAATTTTATGTTACGTTAACCTATAAAAAAAATGTCACAATATTTGAGTGTTGAAATTGATTATGAAGAGAAGATGTGCTTGTAAATTGTAATAAAGTTGAAGTTTCGATGATGGTTATGATGAATTAATTAAATCCTTTAAAATATAATTAAAAAAAAAGGTTTAGTTGCTCGTAAGCTAGTTATCTACTTTTCCAGTAAACCGAGATGACTTTGAAAATTGTAGTTTTCTTTAGCTCCACCTTTTTTAACAACCAACCTTCCATTAAGCCCTATAAATACCTCACCAGAGCCTTAATCGTATTCATCAAACACCTCTCTCTCAGTATTACTTTCTGCAATCAAACAAAATGGGGCTATGCATTAAGGTTTGGTTTTGTGTACTGAGTGTATTGGGGTTGGCGATTGTGGGTGATGTTGCCAACGCTCAAGATTCAGCGGCAGATTATCTGAATGCACAAAACACTGCACGATCAGAGGTTGGTGTCGAGAACATAGTTTGGAATGACACAGTTGCTGCTTTTGCAAAGAACTATGCTAATGAGCGTAAAGATTGCCAACTGATTCATTCAGGTGGCGGTGGCATCTACGGGGAGAATATTGCAATGAGCTCCGGTGAGATGAGTGTTGCAGAGGCGGTGAAATTGTGGGTGGATGAGAAACCCTTCTACGACTACACTTCCAACTCTTGTATTGGTGGGGAGTGTCTGCACTACACTCAGGTTGTTTGGAGAAAATCGGTGTATCTTGGATGTGCCAAAGTAAGTTGCAACAATGGAGGCACCTTCGTCACCTGCAACTATTCTCCTCCCGGCAACTATGTCGGCGAAAGACCCTATTAACTTCCTCCATCGTAGCTGCTACACCAACCATGCATTTCAGATCTATTACATATTAAGACTATGAAGTATAACATCACTGTGATCTATATGAATTTTCATTGATCTCGTCATGTTTTTCATTGTAGCAGAATTCATATGTGAGTTTGTAACTCACGTAGTTAATAATGCTTGTCTTCAGTGTTGCGAGTATTTGATGTCTTTTGTTTGCTTGTGTTTTTTCTTTAATTTCTTTTCTCTTTGAATTTAATTAATGGCATGGTATGTTTGGAGAAACATATTAATGAAATGATTAAAATTTATGTGAATACTTCTGTCCAACTTAAATATTAGTTATTCCAAAAAACTGAAACTTTAGAATTAATATTTAAAAAAAAACTAATAATGTTATTCCAAAATATTTATTATTCACATGTCATATTAATAATTAATGTTATAGATTAATAATTATATTCTCTTCCCTTCCTTGTCCACTCATTAGTCAGGGTAACAAAACAAACCTATTACATAAAAGAAAAAGAAGAATTATATAAAAATAAAGAAAGAAAACTATAAAATATTAATCTACTTTATCAAAATTAGATTTATATCTCATAAAGATGTACAATTCATATTCATAAAAAGAAAATAAACATTCTAGAGGGTAACACAAGAAATAATTAATTAAGATAAAACAGTAAAATGAGAAGGATCGAACACATCGTACTTTAATAGAGCAAAAAAGATAGGTTATGAACGGAAGCCCTCAATCTTATAGTCAAATTATCTTTTTTTTTGAGTTTAACTTGTCTTTCGGTTTAGGAATATCACTACAGGTAGATTATGTGGACCGCTAATTCTTTTATGTTGGTTCTTACTTTGATATTAATAAGATAAAATAAGTTAATTATTTTGGTTCGCTCGTCCACTTAGACCTATTTTTAATATTTGTTGTCTGCGTGGGCAAATATATATATAGGACAAGGTTGATTAAAAATGATTTGACTATAATTAAAAGTTGATCCTAATCACAAGTATATAAGAAAAATTATACATATAGGTTATTGGAATTTTTATATCAAATTAATTACAACCTTTATTATTTTAATTGAAAAATTTTACACTGACTTTAAGATCATAGCACTTTTAAAAAGTACACACCGATCAATATATGAACATACACATTAAATGGACAACAGGACAGGAGAAGTGAAGAACTTAAAAATTGTTTAAGTGAACATTTGATCCCTACACCCAAAACATATATACTTTTTCTCAAAATATATTTATAGTTTATGATGTGTTCACTCATATGAGTATTAAATATATTTATTATTAATTAAATTTATTTTTGATAAAAATCTTAACAAGTTCTTAATTCTATTTGATAACTTATTTGAAATTTAGTTTTCATTTGTTTTAATTATATACATTTGCTATAAAATTTCTAAAAAGCTTTTAGTTAAAAATTAAAAATTATAAAATTATGAATATTACTTATATTACAAAATAAGTTTATAGAATTTATTATTTTTACAAATTTAATAAAAAAAATAATGTTACTAAAATCTTACACTCAAATATTTACATATTACCTGAAAGAAAAAATTATAAAACAAATGATTTTTTTTTATGCGTACAGGACCGATCCACATAAATATCATGCAAAATGAATAGACAAATTTGTGTTTTTCATGTGGAACAAGTCGACCTTACCCACTTTTTCCGGACCAAGTATAGGAGATATCAAATATAGTGAAAACATCTTTTCTATGATTTTTATGAAACTTATGTAAATGTTTTTTCTTTTCGACTAAAATACTAGTTATTTCTAAAATTAATAATTTAGAATTATCGAATTCTGAAAAAAAAAATCCTTCTGCTCATCCCCTAAGTTTTCTAAAATTATACCATTTATTTATTTTATCTTTTCCTTAACTCTTCCTATATATCTTAATTATATCTTCCCAATAATATAAAGATTAATTATACCATATCATCAGACGTTAAAGATTGATTTGTCTGATAACGTACTTGTGGTTTACTATATGTTTCTCCTCATTGAATTTTCTACCAAATTTTTCATTGAAACATTCAACAGTGCACTCTGAAAATTTAATTCAAATTTTCTATTTTAAATTTTGACATCAGTTTGATTTATTGAAAGAATAAGAAAATTATACTAATTTGTATATATGATCAAATACAAAAAGTTATTCCATTCATGTACACGATTAAAATTCTAATAATAATTATTTGATATCCTCTTCTTGTATTAGAAAATATGAGGAAATTTATTTGTGGTGCATATCCATTGACCAAGGGAAAAAAAAGGCAGAAGAATGGTGTTGCACGGATTAACTTTTCTTTCCTGTTAAATTCATCATCAAAACATTTGATCCGCCTTGATTGAAGCTGAGTGACAAAATTAAAGCCAAAAATTTCCTTTCAAGAGAAGAAAATTCGGTCTAAGTTTCATGTAACAAGTTGGTCGTGTTTAATGAATCACAGGTCGTCTTTGCATGTTTCTTCGTTGCTCCAATTGCTTATAGTAATTTTCTATAAAAATTCCAAAGACTTTTCCACAAAAAAAAAATAATTTATTATATATATAATAATAAAGATGATTCTCTCTTTTATATCCATATTTCAAAATATCATTTTTACCCTTTAAAATTTAATTATTTATTAAATTTTTGAAAATTAACCATTACTTTTACAAACTTTTTCATAAAATAGTCTATCTTTGTTTCTTCTTTTTTTTCTATTTATCAACAATTATTCTCTCATATTTGCTGATATATTTTACTTTTTATTTATATATTAACTTAATAACATTATATTATCATCACCTATTAATATAATGTCATGCATATTTAAAAAATGTGTACACATAAACACGACAACGCTATGGGTACGCTAGTAATAATAATAATAATAATAATAATATTATTATTATTATTGTTATTATTATTATTATTTTGTAGCTAACTGTGGTTTGGCACATGCATCACCAATTTTTATAATTTTATATTAAAAAATTTATATAATATATATATATATATATATATGTATATATATATATTAAATATTTGCAGACATGTGAATATCCACAAACAAGCGAATTTTTTTTACGGATTAGGTGCAGGTAGATACTATCCATACCCGACCTATTGTCATCCCTAATTATAGGTCGTCTTTGCATATTTCTTCGTTACTCCAATTGCTTGTAGTAATTTTGTATAAAAATTCCAAAGACTTTTCCATAAAAAATAATAATATTATTATTATTATTTTGTAGCTAACTAGGGTTTGGCACATGCATGCACCAATTACCAACCAGAAGGGATGCATCTTAGAAATCTTCTAACTTTTGTTTTCATCTACCTTCTTTTACACGGCGCTATTATCATTATTGTATGGCCATGGTCATGGTGACCACCGCACATCATAGTCCACATTATGTCATCCAATCACATTCAAATCCCATACATAGTGGAAACAATGACAAATGTAGAGAGAACTCATTCATTTTTATGGTTATTTTACTTTTCCTAATCTTATAATGTGAAATAAACTAATATTCCAATTTTATTTAGACTAAAAATGTCGACTCATCTAATAATACAAAATAGGTACGTATAGACGACAAAAACTCAAAATTTAGATAATCTTTTTTGTTTTTAGTAAGGGGAAAAAATCACATTTTTTTAAAAATAAATTAGTAATACAGTTAATTAATTATGAAAAGTTTTGCTGACTCGGTCAAATTTATGTCTCACAAAAAATATGCTATATAAAATATAATAAATACCAGAGTAAAGAAATATTGATTAAAATTTTAGTTACATAGCCACAACAAAAGGTAATAGAAAAACTACACCTACAAAATACGAAGCTTCGTCCTTTAATGAATTGTGGAAGTAGTATATAGACTCAACACCACTGAAGCTAATTAAACATTGTTGACTTAATCCGAACCTAATTTCAATTGAGAACGTGTCATACTCAAAAACAAGCACACATCACCACGCTATTATACGTGTTAAGTTTTGCAGAACAACGATACTGTAATACTATTTCAGTCTTTCAGACACTAAAATATTATTTTTCGTGTGTATACGGGTAATGCATTTTATTTATTTTTTTACCAGCATGAACTGATTCATATATAATATTAAATATTTAATAAATAAATATATTTTTATTATACATAAATTTGTTTTTTATCATATATAATGAGTACCATATTACATTGACATGAGCAATGTATTTTAATATCACTATGATGTTCGATTACAATTTACACTACAAATGAACAGTTTAATACCATTATGATTATCTTATAATTAGTAAATCATCCCACATTTAAAGAGTTCATACATGTAATGACTCAAAAGAGTAGTCTTCAACCTTCGTGTTCTCTACATATTTATTCAATCTTTTAGATTTATAGAATATTTTAGAATAGTCAGACCTTGTTACAAAAAGTTCTTATTAGCATTTCATTTAAGTTTACCAATAATGTTTTGTTTGATGTTTAATCTTGATCTTCTTGGCTTTTACTCCTTTCTAATAAGTTCACCTACATGATAGTTTTCAAAATATTCTTTCACAACACTTTTATCTTTATAGAAATAAAAACAAGTGTATTTTTTGTATTTCTACATAAATTTGTAAATGTATTTGTCTTAATACTCACCATATTAAACTATAAAGAGTTTTGTTGAAGATTTACATCTACTATACATAAGACAAATTGCAAACCTTATCTTATAGAAATTATTGTAAGATTGAGTTGTACTTAAAATTCATTTTTTAACAAGTTTAAATTTTTAAATATGATATATAATGTTTATTTAATGTTATTATTGTAATGAAATTTGTATTTTTAGTATATATCTATATATATCGAGAAAATTAGACTAGAGTGGATATTTTTCCATCCATTGTCTTGATAACGATTTTTTTTTTCATATATATCGAGAAAATTATACTACAGTGGATATTTTTCCATCCATCCATTGTCTTGATAACGATTTTTTTTTCATATTATATATATATATATATATATATATATATATATATATATATATATATATATATATATTTATATATATATATTAAAAAAAAAATATATTTATATATATATATATATATATATATATATATATATATATATATATATATATATATATATATATATATATATTAAAATAGAGAACTTAGTATATAATTAAATTTAGTTAAGTAATTCCAAATTGTGGATAGCTTAAAGTTTGTGTATTATTTTAATATTTTCACAAAAAAATTTTGCAAACATAATTTATTTTATAAGAATAAATTTGATATCTTGTAAACCTGTATGATCTTATTGTAAAATTTGAACTATTTATTATTTTATTTAGTGTAAAATGAAAGTTTTAATAATACTTATTTATAACAATTTAGTGTATATTTATCATCTACCATCATATATATCCACCATCCTTTATTAACTTTTCTTTAATTAAAATTTGTGATTTTCCCGTTCAACTGATACACATGTAGTGAAAGACTGATAGATATAAAAAACATGTTTATGTAATTCCACAACGATGTTAAAGATAATTCTATTCAACTTATTTCTCTGTTCAACTTATTATTTTCAATAAAAAATGGTGTTAAGCAGAGTGTCCGTAGTGTAATCCATTAATAATAGTTAGGCCGAAACCTTTGTATACGAAATCAGCTTCTTTACATTTCTATCCTCAGCTTCTTTGTGTTAAATATTAGTGTTTTTGAGCCTATATTTTTGTTAGAACAACTCAAATGTTTCCGATTAATATATTTTTTATTGTGTGATTAAAAAAAAAACATAGACCACAACCTCAGCAGCAAGTAATTTAGTTTCTTGGTCATCCACGCATTTCCATTTTGAAAATTCTACCACATATGCTTGCTTACTGAACCTTCCTATCCAAAAAATTCCATGTTAAAACCCTATAAATACCTCGCAAGAGCTCCAAGCTGATTCATCAAACAAAATGGAGTTGTGCAAGATCTCATTTCTGATGTTGTGTGTGTTAGGGTTTGTGAGCGTGGGTGATGTAGCCTACGGTCAAGACTCAGAAGCTGACTACTTGAACGAACACAACGCCGCAAGGTCGCAGGTTGGTGTTCCGAACATTGTTTGGGACAACACAGTTGCTGCTTTCGCACAAAACTACGCAAACCAACGCAGAGGTGACTGCAATCTGATCCACTCTGGTGGTGATGGGAAATATGGGGAAAATCTTGCAGGAAGCAGTGGTGACCTAAGTGGGAAAGATGCAGTGAAATTGTGGGTGGATGAGAAACCAAAGTATGACTACGGTTCCAACACTTGTGTGGGTGGAGAGTGCAGACACTACACTCAGGTTGTTTGGAAAAACTCTGTGCGCGTTGGATGTGCGAAAGTAAGATGCAACAATGGAGGCACTTTCATCGGTTGCAACTATGATCCCCCTGGCAACTATCAAGGTCAAAGACCCTACTAAGCATTTTCTTCTCTAAGATAAAAGCTACCACTTTCGAATAAATCACTATAACATGCAAGTACTACTGCATCCATCGTGCATGAATTTAAGGTGTTCGTGTCCACCTTATTATTAAATTCATGGAGTAACTTGTATTGAAATAATAATAATAATAAAAAAGTGTTATAATAATGAGGGTGTGCTTCTATCTATCTTTTTTATTTTATTTTCTTACATTTGAACATTCATATCGGGTACTGCATTTTTCCTTCAGGTGCGCAAGCATGGAAAAAATCACTCGCTTTTATATATATATATATATATATATATATATATATATATATATATATATATTATATTATGTGATTAACATAGGACTTACGAAACTAACACTTGTTTGGTTGGGATGTGAGAAGTGAAAAATTCATATGAAAAATAAATGAATGAAAATGAAGTGGTCTCATTTAATAAAAGGGTGGCTGGTTTCTTAAAAAGTCAACTTTGAATGATTTAATTAAACTAATGAAAGTAAGTAATTTAGTTTTAGTATAATGTAATAATTAGTCTTAGATATATTTTTTAAAATATAAACATTTGGTTAAAAAAGTAATAGTTGAAAAAATAACAAAAAACTATCTCTTAGAAACTTAAAATTAAAAAATAATATTTTTAATTTAACAATAATAATTATAAAAGAAAATGAATGAAAATCCTAATAAATAGAATTATTTTAAAAATCTAAATGCGAGACAGAGAAAAAAAAATATATGCCAATTCATATAGAACATGTTCTACATAATAATTGTTCTTAGCTATATTTTTCAAAATATAAACATTGGGTTAAAAAAGTACTAGCTGAAAAAATAAAAATAAACTATTTCTTAAAAACTATTAAAGTTTGAAAATATTGTTTTCATATTACAAAAATGTAATTCTTGAAATGATTTGGGAAAAAACTTTTGAGATGAAAATGTTCATACGCAGACTATTATTATAAAGGGAAAATTTAAACATCCACATCATTTTAGAAAGAGGAGAGAGATAAATCGAAAAAAAAAATGATAAATAGAACATGTGATGAGAAGAAATAAAGGTAAAAAGAAGAAGAAGAGAGAAATGAAGATTAATCGTCTCTTTATAATTTAATTTTTTTAATATATAAAGATATTTTAATTATTTTTAATTTATCATTTCAACTATTTATTTTTAACGATGAGATGTGATAATTTAAAAGTAAATAAAATGATGAATTAAAAATAGATAAAAAAAATTAAAATACTATTATTCTTTTTACCATCTCATAGACGCATAGCTTTTTGCTTGCCAGCTGTTTTTAAAAGAAAGATAAAAATATCTTGTGAATGATATGTGGTTTCACTATAATTGAGAGATGTCTTTTACTTATTTTTGTGAATTTTTATTTAAATGGAAATATAATAATATCATTATTATTATTATTATTATTATTATTATTATTATTATTATTATTATTATTATTATTATTATTATTATAGAATACATACTTGATAGAAGTCATCTACATGACGTCAACAAGCTATATAGTTTTAAGTCATCCACACATAATGTTATGATTTTTAAAATTCTACAGTTCTAGTTCACAAACTACACTTTCTAATAACAAAATTTCCATGTTAAAATCCCTATAAAGGCCATCACCTCAGACCTTATTCATCAAACACCTCTCTTTTATTATTAATTAATATTAATTAAAATAGAATTATCTTTATTTTTTCAATATTATTTTTTTTATAAAAAATAAAATTTATGATAAAAAATTTGATATTATCAAATATTAAATAGAATTTTTTTTTCTAAAATTATAATTATACATATTTTAAATTACGATATTAAATAAACTTTCATAAAAATTAAAATATTTATTATTTTTATAAACAAAGGTAATTAAATTAAAATCTATTTTTAAAAAATTATAAAAAACATGTGTTCAAGTCTATAAATATTTTAAATCTTTTATTTCTGAAAATTCCAATAAAATATTTTTTATACACTAATAACTAATTATATTTTCGTTCCTAAATTATTAAGTGGTTTTGATTTTGTTTCATCTTTCGTATTTTAATTTAGTTTCTTAAACTCGTGGAATAGATTTCGCTTATGAACGCTATTAGTGTTTTTCTTTTTCACAGACGTGTAAAATTAATTACTTAACGTTTATGTTTGGAATTGAAAACGTGGAAAAAAAATAAAAATACATGATTAAAATATGAATATGTGTCAAAATATAAATGCTTTTAAATATACTGTGAGAACAAAGAATAAAAATTAAATATTAAAATATTTTCGTCTACTATATTATATAGGAGTGAGCCGTACAAAGCTCATCTGATTGGTTAGCCTTACTTGGTCATACAATCCGGATTAGTAAAACCACTTAGAAAAACAAAATAAAAGGATAAGAGAAACAGTGAAATCTATAATTTTCATATGAGAAATCTGGCTCTAATTATACATTTTTAACTTAGAATGTACAAATATAGCAGTATAATTAATTAATGTTCTAGAGTCCTAGTGTTTATGAGAAAAATCAAATATACTTCTGGGAAATTTCAATGCATGAATGAGTTTATTTCTGTAACGCAAAACTGAAATTCTGACGTAGTCAAGGCGTTTGGAAAGTCTTCGTTATGATGATAAACACTTTACTAGGAAAATACAATAGACATAAACTATTCTATTCCCATGTTGTTTTTGGCATGCACGTCATCATTTAACTCTTTGATCTTTGTGATTTCAATGGAGGCAAACTTCCGCAGAAAGTGAACACTTAAATATGAACCATGCTTCAATTTGTCCATTTTACTAGTTCCGTTGTACTCTTATATGTCTACAAAAATGAAGCCTACCTCAAGAAATTATTATCCTCTTGTTTTATTTGGGTCATTATTCTGTCTCTTTATGGGGAGTTTTGGTGCTGAAAGTGACATCTATTGCTTGCAAACAATCAAGAACATGGACACTTCTAATCTTTTATCTAGCTGGGATTTCGAGAGCAACACTGAGGGTGGCATATGCAGATTCAGCGGTGTTGAATGCAGCAGCAACTATGTGGAAGATAGAGTAATCAGTCTCTGGTTATCTAACATAGGGCTGAAGGGCCAGTTTCCTGGTTGCGTTGAAGATTTCACATGGTTGCAGACTCTGATCCTCTCACACAACGAGCTTTCTGGATATATCCCAAACGATATATCAGCCAAGCTGCCATATCTGACCACACTTGATCTCTCAAATAACTATTTCTCTGGTGAAATTCCAAAGGGTATTGCAAATTTGTCAGCCTTAATTACCCTTCTACTTGATGGCAACCAGTTAACAGGCCAAATCCCACAAGATCTTGGGTTGCTTCCCAGGTTGAGAGATTTTAGTGTTGCGAACAACTTGTTGGAAGGGTCAGTGCCCGTTTTTGTGAGCAATCTTAATGTGAGTTTGAGCTATGCAAATAATAGTGGACTCTGTGGGGGAATACTAGGAAACTGTGATGAGAGCTTGTTTGGTAGATCGTTCTGGTATAGTTTTATTGTTGGTTTTGCTTGTTCAGCTACTTCTGTTCTAGTATCTGTCATGTACTATTATCCAACTTGGACAGAATCAAAAAGAGGAGGAGAAGTAACGCTATTCATCCCTTAATCAAGAAGCAGAACACTGAACATGAAGCTGAATTGCTTCCACTGGCCTTGCAAGAGCAAGGAAGCAAAGAGGTTTTCTCTCTTTTAACTGTTGTGTCACTCCACTTTTCTTACTAATTAAGAAATTCTAGTTGCAATTTTCATATATATCAAGTAGTATACATGTATTACATATTTACCTTCAAAATTTAACTGTCATGCATTTACATTCCATCATCTACAGCTACCAATATTGTTGGAGAGATTTATTACTAGAATGAACTTCATGGAATTATGCAAGGCAACTGATTACTTTTGCACAGATAACGTGTTGGGGATAGGAAAGACAGGGATTATGTACAAGGCAAAGGTATCCAAAAGCTGTTTTCTTGCAGTTAAGAGACTGTATGATGGTGATAAGTACAAGTGGAAATTCTTACTTGAAATAATGATTCCGGGAAGACACAGACACAGAAACATAGTTCCACTGCATGGATTCTGCATACAGAAACATGAAAGGGTTTTGGTGTATAAGTACATTTCTAATGGAAGACTCAGTGATTGGTTACAATCTGCCGAGGGGCATCAACCGATAAAATTAGAATGGCCCGAGAGGATTCACATTGCACTTGGTCTTGCAAGAGGTTTATCTTGGCTCCACAAAACGTGCAACATAGTCCACCTCAATTTAGATTCGGAGTGTGTCTTGCTGGACAAGAATTTTGAGCCAAAAATTTCCAATTTTGGCAAGGCAAAATTTGTAAACCAGACGGTTGAAGATCATGTGAGGATGAAATTGTTTTTGGTTGATGGAGTTGGAGTGAGGGGTGATGCTGAGAAGGATGTCTATGATTTTGGAATAATCCTTTTTGAACTTTTAACGGGGAAAAGACTAAGTCCATCGACTGATTCTTATGACAGCATTAATGGGCATTTGATGAACTATATCAGTAAGAACTTGTTCACTGGTCCTGCTGACTTTCATGACGCCATTGACGATTCTATAATGGGGAAGGGTTTTGATGATAAAATTCTTGGTCTTCTTGAAGTTGCATGTGACTGTGTTAAGACATCTTTAAAGCAAAGGCCAAGGATGGTTGACATGCACCAAACTATAAGAGCTATGTGGGAGGGCTACAAACCCTGCTTTCATTCTGAAAATCTGAAACTGTCTATGGATTGTGCTGACCATATAACCTGTATCAGCAAAATTGAATAAAATTCTCTGTGTATTTACAAGAACAAAATATGTATAATAACAAAATACGTACGTGCTTGAAAGGACGCCCTCTCCTAAATATATCCTTGTACTTGACTTAGAAAAGTCATTAGTCAATGCAAACATATATATATATATATATATATATATATATATATATATATATATATATATATATATATATATATATATATATGTATATTTTCTTTTTTAA
>Ga0214544_1000301_pt1 | contig 84023 bp, 36 predicted proteins | sample CNSS3metaG_FD_160074 | JGI IMG/M metagenome (GOLD analysis project Ga0214544, IMG submission 160074) | Root nodule microbial communities from cowpea collected in UCLA plant growth center, Los Angeles, California, USA - CNSS3 | ecosystem: Host-associated > Plants > Roots > Nodule | place: USA...
TTATCAAAGTGTATTTTCTTTAATTTATTAAAATGGTCATTTAAAAAAAATGGATATTTGTAAATTGTGTTAAGTTGACTCGATTTTATTGTGAAAAATTTGAGCTAAAATGACACGTCTAAATTAAAGTATTTTTAAAGTGAAAAAGTTAATTTGAAAATATTTGTAAAAAATAACCAAATATTTCTTTACAATTAGAAATTAGTAATTCTATGATCTAGAATATTTTATGGCATTTAGACATTGTCTTGTACATAGTAGATTGAATTAATAGTCACATATATTATCAAAAAATATTTCTCCAGTGTATTGGAATTGTTTTGATCAGTAATTACATGTTGGTGATGAATTACTAGGATTTCACTAGTTTATCAAAACTCATTACTTATTTCGATGAATTATGGACTCATAATATATGGATTTGGGACATATTATATCGGTTTTAAGCTACAAGAGATATAATATGTTTCTCATCATGATATATTATATCTCTTACATTTGAAGATCAATGTAATATGTCTCTCAAAATGTGACATTACATGATTGAAGCTGATAACTTATGTAATATATGTGTCTTTTTCTCAAATTAAAGCACTTTTATATCAATCAAGTATGAGTCTAAGTCTCATATTGAATAAAGATGAGAAAGTTGAACATCATATAAGGATAAAGATCCATAAACCTATTGTTTTAATGAATTAAAGATGATGTCAATCCAATTCATTAATATTGTATCTCATCAATGATCTTCTTTTGAAAGATCAAACCATTTTTTCATGGATTGTGCAACCTATCTAACAAGTCAATGACTTTTTTACATGAATAAGTTTATATATGACTTGTGTAAAATGTATTGTTTGTAGTAATGTATAAATGACAAGATAAATTGGAACTTTATACAACAACTCTCTAAATTACAAAAATAAATAATTAAAATTATGTTTTTTAGATAAAAAAAATTGGAGTGAAATTAAACAAACATTGATTATTTTATCTTAAATAAATAAGTGAAATTTCTCTAACTGAAAAACTTTTATTTTTTGTGTCTGATTCAATAAGTGGAACTAAATATGTTAGATAAGTTAGGTAGAAAACAATATTACGAGAAAACTCAAAATTTTAAGCTTAATGTAATCAAAACATCAAAGACTTGCTTCTTAATTCATTTAAAATCAACAAGAATAAATAGAGATACTTAAATATCTAACCTATTTATACTTTTTTTTTCACAGCAAAATTCCTGGTCAATCTACCACAAATTTACATTTTAAAAATATGTGTAGTACATGGTCTATATATAAAACATCTAATCCTAATGTAACGCATATGTGCATTAAATGCGTCTCTATACATTATTTACTTCTTTAATAACTCCGTTTTTTGATTTTATTCTTTTGTCTACTTTTAGCAAACATAACCAATACTTCTCTTTCACCTCCACAAACTTTATTGTGTATTTTTTAATAGTTGGATTGAATTTATACGCTAAGAATTCGCATGTAGCATAATGTCGCTTATCAAGAGTCACAGTCATAAAATTATTAAAAACTTAATTTTCTTATATCGTATGCATGTGTTTTTTATTTTTGTTGAGAACGTCATTTAGTTTGTTTAAGTTTTTATTTTTTTAAAGAATGGCTGAAAACAATGAAGCGTCTAGTATTTTTAAATTATTGATTATTATTACAAAAATATTTGTTTATTATTGTTAAAACCTAAAAGACATTAATTGTTTTGAATTATATCACTATTTTCATTTAATTTGAACTTATATATTGATTGTGATATAAAAATGAAAATAAGAGAAATTAAAGGGATCGCAAGAGCAATTAAAGGAAGATTGATTTTATTATTTACTCATTTGTTATTAGAACAAAACTAAAAAATAATATCACCTATTTAAAACTGATTAATAATTTAAAAACTATGTAGTAAAAACATATTTAAACTTACATGTTTATTTTCCTTTGTCATTATCTGTGAATAACCCAGTTGTAATGTTTGTAAGGATAAGATAGCATAAATTCCTTAAAGATCAAAGTTTTGTCTGAATAAGGTTGCGGAGAGAAGAATACAACATGGTGTATACTCCATACCAACCATTATGAGAAAGGTGAACTCCCTCCCAAAAGAATGAAAACTCTGGTTTTTCACACAAACCATATTTCTTTTCTCCTTTCTCATCCACACTTCCACAGTAATATTCCGTGCTCACTCCCTCGCAACATGGTTTCAGTGGATTCATCAATGTTGGGTCTTCTGACAAATGGAGAAAAAAAAAAAAAGTCACCATCAAGATATTTTATTTTTCTTTTAAACTTTTTCGATTCTGACCAAATTCGTTCGGCAGCCGTTTTTTGGAACAACGATCAGTATTGTCTACTTTGAAGTGTTTGAATTCTGTCACGGTTTTATTCTTAAAAAACGTATCGAGAGTGAAGAGTTAAAGTATTTAAACTTCGCTCGACGTCGGCTCCTAAGCAGATATATGATTTATTGAGTGTACCAAAACAAACGCGATAGTTGTTCTAACCATGACTTCCGGACGAAAGTTGAGTCGGAATCGAAATATAAACAATAAAGTAATGAAAAATAGCAGTGTCTACAATTTAGGCAAAAAGGTTTTAACAATTTAGCATTGTTAATTGAAACTTGAAAAACCTTTTGAAAAAAGAAGAACTTACCAGAACGCCTTTTCTGCATAGTTGCAAGTACAGAGAGGAAAGAGTTGTATAAGTCCAATGTCACAAAGACTGGTTTTCCCAATTCCTTGTTAAGTTCTTGCACAATTTGGAGAAGCATTTGACTGTAATTTTGGGAGATGAAATTAAGAGGTTGAAGGCATTTGTCATAGGAAGATGCCGCAGTTAGCAAAGGCATGCACCCTATAGGCTCTAATAACCCCACTGCTATTTTATTTATTCCCAAGCCGTGGATGCGTCTCAGATTTATAGACATTTGCTGGATAAGTGATGCAGTAAAAACATGTATGTCCTGCCACACAGAGAAATGTGAAAAACATACATTTACAATTGGAAAAATAAATATATACATTTAGCAGAAGGGTTATGCAGAATTCGGAAAACTGACACAAATTTATAAAAACTAGGATTGGATCAGCAAACCGTGAAACAGAGGTTATGCATAAAAGAAAGTAATTAGCTGAACCACTCACTCGCATGCTTCCTTGTTTTCTTTGTAGAAATGTAGCATAGTCGTTTCCAGCAGCACTGACCAGAGCAACAGAAGATTCAAGGTCGGTTTTAGTGTAGATCTTTTGTTGGATTACCCTCTCAAACCAGTCAATTTGGACAGTCATGTTTGGTCCTTCATTCAAAGTGTTGAAAATACCAGTTCCTCCATGAGCAAAGTTTATACCATATTGTAGTTCTGAGGAATTTCTAAATACATAAGGTGTCGGGGATTTTATTTTCAAAAATGAAGCTGCATGTAGATATAACATATCAGTGAAACATAAGAAATGACCACATTAACATGAGTACAAATGATGCTGTAAAATGAGGAAGTAATCTATGACAGAAAGTACCAATGTAATCTGTGAGGACACGACCATCGGAGAACCTTCCAGCAGGTGTACCAGGAAAAGTAATTCCACTGGGAGGCTTATACGAAATTGAGTTCACCAAATTCCCCGTGTCAACATAAGAGTCTCCAAAAACAAATAGTTTTACCTCACCTAACCTTTCAGCCCCTTCCACTTCTACAACAATATTATGAAATAGCTTTATATGTCAGGAACCAGAAAAAATGAAACCATCAACTATTTTATTTGATTCTGATGTGTAGTGTAGTGTAGTGTACCTCTTAAAATGAAGAAGAAGAGAAGGAGCAGAGTGGTCACTGATGGAATTTGCTTCACCATTGATGATATCTTGGCTGATACGGACATGACAAAGTATAAGTTTTCACTCTGCAAAGATAACACCATATATATATATTGGCTGATACATTTATGAGATACAAAGTTGAATCAGATTAATTAGGTGCGAAAAGTGACTTGAGGCCTAGCTAGCTAGTCAATGTAATTTTACCCACAACTTACATTGTGGAAAAAGAAAGGAGTGGCAGATGAGGGAAACTTTATTGATCACTCTGAATACAAGTGATTTTATACCAAAATGTCACATATAAAAGAACCCTTGCACCCTGAATCTTACTAAAAAAAATTAGGTTTTACTATATTGTTCAAATGGTTGTTGAAACAAAGTGGTCGGCCACCAGTACTCAACAATCTCAATCCACCATGTTTAGTCGCACTGGACAAGACCAAAGCTTCAGGGACTAATCACTAAATGGTTTTGTCTGTTCATCAACAACTACTAATTTGTCAAGAACGGTTGCGGATTTTCAAGAAGTAATTGGGAAATGAAAAATAAATGTAAACAATTTTTTAGGGTGCCTTCTTTATATTTAATTTTTGCTAATGCTCTGTGTAATATGAAATATTTTCATAAAAACTATAAAAAGAGTTGTTAATCGGCACTATTTGGGATTTTTTTTATTTAATTGTTGTTGGGACTTGTAACACCTAAAACAATGGTTTGATACGAGATCAAATATTTTATTGTTTTTTATTCTATTTTACTGAACATTAAAAATATATTGTTTTAAATATTTTTTTAATATATTTTAAAACATTAAAATAAGTAATAATCAGTATAATAAAAAAATTAACAAAAGAATTCAAATTAAATTTAACATCACTTTTGTTTTTTACATACATCAAATTTTAATAATAAATATCATATTAATATAATAAAAAGAATATGTTATAATAAAATAATAATTTTTTAAATTGTAAGTTGAAAGTAAAAGAAAATTTGTATGTCAAATAACCACTCTCCACTTTATTACAATCCACCAACGTACATTATTGGTATAGCTTTTTATGCACTTAGAAGACAATTAGAAGAAAAAAAAGTTACATCATTTTCTTTTCATTTGATTGTTGCTAAGACCTTGCAACCCCTAAAAATATTTTTTAAATTAAAAATAAAGCTATAACTCTTTCATTGTTTATTCTTAAAACAATACTTTGTTACAATCCACCAATGTACATTATTGGTATAGCTTTTTATGTACTTAAAAGACAATTGTAAGAAATAAAATTACATCAATCATACGCTATGAGTTGTTTGATCTCATTTCTTTGCATGTCATCTTCATCCAAACAATATAAGATCATAAGTTTTCTCTTTTATTTTTTTCTATTTTTTTCTTCACTTCCAAATGAAACAGTAATCCTAAAAAATTGGTATATAAATGGATTCCACTTTTAAAGGGTACAAACTAATTTTGAAATCCTGATCCAAGCTTATAATTAGTAAAACTTACAGACTTTTCCAACTTTCTCTTTTATAAATTTAGGTGTTTTTTGAATAAATATTTCATATTAAAAACTACGACAGATTCATGGCTAAAAATTGATAATTATGAAAAAACATAAGTGTCTAAGAATTTCGGTCACAATCTTGTCGGTAGAAGCCTTAACAACCATTCATTTATTTATGTTCATGACCTAGAACTCCACAGTACAGACATGTAATTTAATGTTTTACTAAGCTCAGCATGCTAGAAATTAGAATACGTCATTATTAATTATGAGTTCTCTATGTAAGTTGCACAAGAGAAGGTTGCAACATTGTGTATACTGCAGACCAACCATTTTGAGAAGGGTGAACATTGTCCCAAAAGAAAGAAACTTTTGGGTTCTCACATAAACTATATTTCTTTTCTCCTTTGTCATTTACAGTTCCACATGAGTCTCCCAAATTCTTTACGTCACAGCATGGCTGCAATGGATTCATCAGCGTTGAGTTTGCTGCATAATGTAAAAAATAAAAAAGGAAGACATCATCAAGACAATTTATTCTTATGTTAACTAATTGCTTGCACGAAATCAATTAATGTTATCTGTCATTATTAGTGTAACAGGAAAATAAGGATCAGAGTAGCATCAAATTATTGTCTACATAGTAAAAATTATCTAGTGTTATTAATAACTAGGCGGGTCTAACTTTGTTTGTGTTTCCCACATAACCAAATAATAAAGAATGTGTTGTTAGCATTTCTTTACCTAAAGAGAACTTTTAAAACCAAATATTAAATTCTCTCCTAAAAGTGCTATGGTGAAAGCAGAATGAGAACTAACCAGCACGCTTTTTCTGCATTGTTTCAATTGCAGAGAGGAAGGAGTTGTAGAGGTCCAGTGTTATGAACACTGATTTTCCTGCTTGGTTGTTGAGTTTTTGTATGGCTTGGAGCAGCTTTTTGTTGTGATCTTTGGAGACTAAGTTCAAAAGGCCAATGCAATTGGTACGAAGAGATATCACATTCAACGCAGGCAAACACCCAATTGGTTGTAATAATCCAACTACTACCTTATTTATCCCTAAGTTGTGAATGCGATTTAGATTTACTGACATTTGCTCCACAAGTGATTCCATGAAGGCTGGCAAATCCTGTAACACATTGCAAAACAATTAACCATAATTATTTAATTGGAATCACATTGCAGAATGAGGAACAGAAACACCAAATCTGCCAAAATACAAACATAATTAACCACTTACTAAAATGCGCCCAGTTTTTAGTGCATTTGTATAATCATTACCACCAGCATTGACGAGAGCAATTGAGGACTGAAGATCAATTTTGGTATAGATATTTTGTTGGATTAGCTTCTCAAATGAGTCGATTTGGACAGTCATGTTTGGTCCATTAATGGAAGTGTTGAAAATACCAGTTCCTCCATGGGCAAAGTTTATGCCGTACTGCATATTAGACGAATTTCTCAACGCATATGGTGTAGGGGATTCGATTTTCAGAAAGGAAGCTGCAATGAACATGATATCAGTCAAGATAAATACATCACAAAATGAACACATTTCATACAACAACAATGCACACAGATTAAATCTATATAGCAAAGTTTGGTGTTATTGTAATGTTGTTTCCACATTTGGGTAGTCTAAGTGAAAGGATCCATCTGACGAACACGACAAACACGCAATGAATCAAAAGAAAGAACATCTGGTTTGCAAAATTTCAGAGTACGAGTCAGTCACGCAATTAACACTGAAATTTCTCTGATTCAAATCCAAACATGCCATGTTAACCCACTTTGAGTTCTGTTTTCAATTTTAAAGTTATGCAGAGAGAACGAAAAAAGAGTACTACCAATGTCATCAGTGATGATGCGACCGTCACAGAATCTGCCAGCAGGAGTACCAGGAAAAGTCATTCCATTGGGAGGCTTGTATGATTCTGAATGCACGAAATTCCCTGTGTCAACATAGGAGTCCCCGAAAACAAACAGTTTTCTTGCAGTGTTGCTGTCGTAAATCCCATATGACTTCTTAGCCCCTTTCACTTCTGCAACATTGACATGCATATATAGCTATGGTTACCAACCGATATTAAACATGAAAGGGAATAGATTCTGATTGTGATGTTATTTTACCCACATACCTGTGAAAATCATGAAGGGTAAAAGGAAAATAGAGATTATGCAGAGAATGTGCTTTGCCATTGATGATCCTTATTAGGTGAGGAATATTGACTCCTTCTATTTGGCTGGTAAAGCAAGGTAAAGTATAAATACTCAGAAGCAGAGACAGATTTAAGGTATGAATTGGGTTCTTGGAATTTCTAACATTTTTTATTTTATTAGTTTTAAATGTCTTAAAATGTATATATTACTTTGAACATAATAAGTAAGTGTCATTTATCTACTATATCAGGTTAGGGAACAAAATAGAAGTCATTGTATCTTAATAATTTACCTTTTCTTAAAAATTTATATAAAATAGCACTTAAAAGTGTTTTTTCATGGAATTTACATTTTTATTAATGGACAAACTTTCCTACTCACAAAAAAGTACGATTTTTTTTTTCGAAAATATATCAACTTTTTCATGGAGAATGGTACATTCATTATTATTTTTTTAAAATCATTAATTGATTTTGTGAGCATTAACTATTTGCAATTAATACAATAATTATTTAATAGTTAATAGGGAAGTTTAAGAACTTCTTTTGATTGTTATGGTTAGAAAAAGTTGGTTAAAGGTAAGATTCGTTAAATTATGTTTTATATCTTACGTTACGTGTTATGAGTTAAGTTCTAGCGTTACGTTTCATGTGATAGGTTCTATCTGTTTGCATCATAAATGACATTGTATATGAGAACCATATCTTATGTGATCGCTTCACATGAATATGGAAAATATGGCGAGTAGCAATCTAATATGAAAGTTTTCTTCTTCTTTTTTCTATTTTTGTGAGTATTATAATATTTATAATATGTTATTTTCAATGTATTTCTTAAATCTGATTACTTATTCCATTTTAATGTCTGGATTTTTTTTTCAAAATTTTAATTAGGTATACAAATTATTAATGAAAACGTTATCATCTTTCATATTATTATTTTTATTTGCCATATTTTCTATGTTGCTTTCGCACAATTTATAATTCATATTAACTTTGTATCATAATTTTTATATTAAATTTACCATTTAAAGTTTAACATACACACACAACATCAAGGTGTGTCGAGTCATTGCTTCAACACTCAATATTGAATTTGAGTTCATTTGCTTTATAGTTTATTGTTTTAATTTCTTTGACCGGATATAACTGTTACATTAATTTATAAAGAATACATACATTAACGGTTATTAACTAAATCCAAGTCCTAATTAATAACCTGATTATAGTTAAGTAGTGTATTGCATTAAATAAAACTAAAGCCACATAAATATACTTAAGTTATAATAGATTAACTGCAATTCGCTTATACATTAATTTAACCGGATAGTGAGAGGAAAGATGCTAAAAGACAAGATTTTTGGGTGAGACCAACTATTTTTAATTTATTGTTAATATTAGTCATAGTATTTATTGTTGAAAGCTTGTGAAACAAAGCCTAATAACTTTTGTTTTTTCAATTCTCTCCCTTCAATTGGATTTTCTATCTTCTTATTCTTTCTTATCTTCTAATTCTTTCTTAAGGAAAATAGGTAAGCGTAATTCTTGACAAAAATATTTATGTTTAACTTAACCTTCCATTTATATTTTAATTTTACATCAATTTAGAATCTTTAAAACATTTTCTTACCTTTCGAAATGAAGAAGTTGAATCTGAAAATAGATATTGATTTGAAAGAAGTCAAATAATACATTATAATGTCTTTAATTTATCATAAAAATTTATAATATCTTCTAATAGTATGAGTTTATTTTATGCTTAACTAAATTAAAAAAATAATAACATTTATTTCATATTTGTTATTACCTAGGAAACTTTAGCAATTCAATAAAAAATATTAAAATATTAGTGAATTGTGTCTCTTTTTCTTTTCTAACGAACAATACAGGGAAACAGGGAACTGAAGAGGACCCAAATCCTTGTTAGCATGCATAAATTCGTTGTTTATGCGGTAAGAGGGAACAAGTTAAAGGGATTGAGGTTTACGTAAAATGTAATTCTAATTATTTTTTTTCTTACATGTATATATATTGTGGGTTAATGTTATGTTCAAGCTTACAATAGAGGAGTTGATCAGGGGACCCAACATCAAGAGCAACATCCTAATAAGAAGCATCATTCCAAGGCATATTTCAAATTTTCGACTTTTGATGTTAATATTTCGGGGTCACTAATTAGGTCCATTCTTATTTAATTAAAGAGAAACAAAATACAGATGTTTTTCTGAGTTATTAATTATTATATAAAGTTATATATATATATATATATATATATATATATATATATATATATATATATATATATATTTCTTTTTCTTTTTGTAATTAGCTTATCTTTTCTCTTTCTGTTTGTGTTCTCTGTTTGACTTTTTCCTTTTGCAATGATTACCAAATACTTGGTGCGAGCATAGATGAAGATTCATGGGAATCGTTCAAATGGTGGTGATGCTACTGTCTAATTTTGGGCGGGTAGCTATTGCTCTTTTGAGTACCTTTTTGTTAAACTGTTTTATTTTGTAAGTTTCTTGCTTTGTGAGCAAATTTTCAGTCTAATCTAATCTGTGTTTAGATTTTGGTTATGGCATAAGTTTTGTGCCTTAGTTTCTTGTTCAGTGTATTAAGGATAATTGTAAAGGTTGATTCTTATATACTTTCTATCGGTATTCTATTTTATGCTATAAACATGTGAAGTTCTATTTATTAGAATTATTTTATTAAATTGGGACGTTGCATTTGTATGAAAATATTCAAAAGGAGATAAAAAGAGAGAAATTGTGTGATTTTGTTGATAAAAGAAAAGAAGTTAACAAAGAGTAAAATAGAGTAAAAGAGAAACTGGCATATCTTGTACAAATTTATGAAAAAATACTAGCTTTACTTAATGGATTAAAGATGTTTTAGTATTTGAACTTTGATATAAAATTGGAATTTGTCTTTGTCCAAAATTTTGATATATTTTGGTCCTTAAACTTTAAAAATGAAAGGATATAGTCCTTTTAGTCCAATTACATTACATTTTTTTGACATGTTAAAAGCATTTTTTAGTAGATATGAAATTTGAATTAGTTTGTCTTAAACTTTGATACATCTTGGTCCCTAAACTTTAAAAATGAATAGATATAATCCTTTTAGTCCAATTACATTAAATTTTTTGACATGTCAAACGCATTTTTTAGCAGATATGAAATTGGAATTTGCCTCTATCCGAAACTTTGATACATTTTGGTCCCTAAACTTTAAAAATGAACGGATATAGTCTTTTTAGTTCAATTACATTAAATTTTTTGACATGTCAAATGCATTTTTTAGCAGATATGAAATTGAAATTTGCCTCTATTCGAAACTTTGATATATTTTGGTCCCTAAACTTTAAAAATGAATTGATATAATCATTTTAGTCCAATTACATTAAATTTTTTTTACGTGTCAAACGATTTTTCAACAGATATGCGAAAACGTGTCAAATTGTGTAAACAATTCAAATACGAGTATGAAACATCGTTTGACATGTCAAAAAAATGTAATGTAATTGGCTAAAAGGATGATTTTCATTCATTTTTAAAATTTAGGAAGCAAAATATATCAATGTTTTGAACAAAAACAAATTCCAATCTCATATTAAAATTGAGGAACTAAAAACATACTTAATCTTTAATTATTATATAACTTAAAAGAATGTAATCTTTGTATGTGAATATTCAAAAAGGAGATAAAAAAAAGAGAAAACTCTGTAATTTTGGTGATAAAAGAAAATAGGTTAACAAAGAGAGTAAATCAGAATAAAAGACCAACTAGCATATTTTGTGCAGATTTATGTAAAAATACTAGCTTAAAGAAAAGAAATTATACTAATTATCTTATATATTTGGTCCTCTCTTGTTTAGCAAGATACTCATATGAGTTTTTTTGTGTTATTATCTAGTTGAATTAATGAAAATAATGTATCGGGAAAAGTTTCATATCACTTAAGATAAACAATGACATGAGTGATAATAGTTATATAATGGACTTAAAATTCATGATGTTAAAATGCCTCAATCAAAAACACATTAGACTTGTATTTAATTTTTTTTATACTCTTCATAATAAAGTGTTATGAGGTTTAGTTAAATTGTGTTGTATAAAATTTATATAATGCTATTTTCTAATTGTCATTAGATAACAGTTTTCTTTCTTTTTTTTCATTAGAGTAAGTATAAGAGCTTATGGTTTAGTATGTTATGTGATTGTAACTTAGTTTGATCTTTCACACCACAAAAAATTAATTATTTGTTATTGGAGAAACATCCTTGATGGCTGAGATTGCAATGTCATTTGCGATTGCTGTCAAATGTGACAGGGAAATTTGATGGAATGATCAATTTTGTCTAGTAGTAAACTCAAGTTAAATATGTATTAATACAATATGATTACAAAAGGTGTTCAAAGAAGCACGAACATCGACTAATATTAATAAAAAGTGTATGATTATTATACACGAGCATTAGTTATCATGAAATAAAATTTGAGCATTAAAAGGAATTCAGAATAAAAAGAAAGTAATTACTGTAACATTTATATAATTAATATGGGTATGTCAACTTAGTACTGCCATTAGAGGCATTAAAATAATATTACAAAGCAAGCTAATACAAATAAAAGAGATCCTTTTACTTTCGTTTCTCAATTTTTTGACTAAAAGTTTGTTTGACCGAATTAACAGTATTTGATTAACAAACTCATTTTAATAACATGATATTTTGTAATATACTATTTCAAATAGTGTTTTAGTATTAAACATTTAGCTTATTGTATTTTGCCCTTTTATTATCTTTTAAATATTTATAAAATTTACTTTCTATCATTTCTACAGGAGTTATGATGTAACTATTCTATTTTACATTATTTATTTTATCTTGATAATAGAATAGTATGATAATACTAATAAAGATTGGTATCTAAAAATGCACAAACTTAATTGTGAAAATTTTTAAGATATAGCATAAAGATTGACAAACAGAAACTTAACTAAATTCATACAGCAGATCTTGATGATCCAGCGCTATTCCTGTTGTATCTTGGCGGGTTAGGCTTGGCAACATCTACCACTATCATCCAGCCATTAATAATCTGCACACAGATTAAAATTTCAAAAACCATCATTTCTGAATTATTAAATCATTTTTATTCTTTCTCCATGACAGTTATGGAGCAGAGCTGATTCAAAAGCAAAACAACTTTTTTCAAGAAAGTGAGAAAGATGGATCTACCTTGCCATTCATCTCTTTGAGCGCTGCACTGGCAGCTTCCTCTGTGGTGTATTCAACAAATGCATAACCCTTGGATCTTTTTGAAATCTTGTCCACAATAACTTTTACTGTCAAGCATTTAAAAGAAAAATCTGGGATGAATTTGATTCTGTTATGAGACACTAAATATTGATGAGCAATGAAGATGAGTTACCTTCAACTAGCTCACCAAAGCCTTCAAATGCTGCACGCAAGGTTTTCTCAGATGTATAAAACGATAGTCCTGTTGAAGAGACAAATAATTCCAATTAGTATCATCTCTTGCAAGAAACAAAAATGACAGTCCCATGAAATAAGTAAAGCTCCAACAAACTAAAGAATAGGTTGGCCAATTAAACTAAACATGGAACCATCTGAAACCTAATAAGTTTTAAATAAATGAAAATGCTTTTTAAAATTTGACTTTTCTTAGTATTTTTTTTCTTTTGTACCATACTTAGTATTTTGGTAAAGGTACATGACAAATTACTTGTTCTTGACAAAGTAATTCACATATAAAATTCTTAGCTGAATAAATGTTGTGCGCAAACCTGTCACAAACAGTTTCTTTGTTTTCAAGGGCGCTTCATGACTTGCTTCAGAAGAGTTGGAAATATTCCAACTATTTTCTAAGGTACTACCTGAATGTATAGTTTAGTAGAAAATCAGAGACTGGATATTGATCAACACCGAAGTACAGGAAAACATGAATGGCATAATTGAACATCAGTGGAAACCAAACCAGATTTTCATCTATTACCGCAGGAATCTTAGTCTAGCAACAAGTTTTAACTTAGTTTTACTGAGCATGCATAAAACCAGTTTGACACTAATCACACTCATAACTCTAAGAAGTTCTGTTAAAGCAACACTATAATACTAACATGTTCCCGAGTAAAAAAATGTGGGGGAATCTACAAAACTGCTAACCTGCATAATCTTTATTTTCAGACTCAAAACTGTTATCTGGCTGAACTGATAAGACACCTGGCACACCTGCACCACAAGGAGCAACTTTGATGAGGTATTCTAAACTTTGACACATGGGTTAAGGTTCTACAAGGCTAACCAGCTAACTCTTGAGCACAATCCTCGTCAAGTTCACAGCAAAAACCGAAGCTGGTTTTCCAGGAGACATGATATATACACATTTGTGCATCCGTCTCACTGCAGACATTATGGTCATTACTTTTAGGGAAAGGAGAAATCCAATAACAATTGCAAAAGAACTAGAATTCACAGCTCTTACTTTCCCATGACCTTGGTCAAAATTTGAGCATAGTAATCGACAATCTGAGCCTTGGTAACAACCTCAACCCCAGGTTTATCCATTTTAACAAGCCAATGCTTAGAATTTCGAGCAGGAAACAACATATTGGTAACAGTTTGTAATCCTGACGGGTGAACTACATGGTCCCTTGATAAACTATAGTCCTTCTTCAAAGAATTGAGATCCGGGTCAGGCCTAACCAACAACACCCCAGGCAAACCTAGCAAGATGCATGTATCAGAATCATATTCATTTTAAAAATAACGTAAATGCGACATCATTTCCTCAGGACTAAAACTCCAAACAAATACCTATTTTTGCATTAACAGTATAATACATTGGATGCAAAAAGCATATCTGAAATTGTGAACATATATCATCCTTACTCCTAAGACTATCCCATCAGAGAAGAAGAAAAAACTAACTGGCCAGCTGGGAGGATATTTCTTCATCAACGTCACAACAGAACCCGAAGTGGGTGTCCCATGAAGCATCATATATACACATCTGAGCATCTTCCTCCCTGTTGAAACCAAATTCAAAGCAGTTTTCAGGTAAACAAAAGAGAGTCCGAGAAAGGGGAGAAGCCATTAAACAAGTACCTGCCGAGAACTGTTTGTAGAATGTTGACATAATAATCAATGACCTGTGGCTTTGAATTGAGCCCTTGAGGAGGAGTGTCCATGACCACCATCCAATGGCGGTTCTGTGTGGTGGAAGAAATGAAGGAAGGGTATGTTGTTGCTGCTACCCTAGTAATAGACCAATTACATGAAGAAGAAGAAGAAGAAAGATTGGAATGGTTGATTGTGTTGGGTAATCTTAGGTTTATTGGAAGTTCAATAATTTGGGATGTCTTTGGTTTGTGAAAGGAAAATGTTTGGCCTTTGCAGAGTGTGCCAGACACAGAGAGAAGCTCCATGTTTGTGTTGGGTCATGTCACATGTGAAATTGAAACTACAAAGACTGGGAACAGTTGCTTATCTTCTCAAGGCGCTGTTGTTACTACTGAACACTTCAAATTGTTAATCCCATGGATTACGAGAAAAATATACATACTGTATCTTTAGTTTAAGGAATAATTATTCGTTTACATAATTTAAAGAAATAAAAAATTATTAAATTAGTTAATTACTAAACTAACATTACATTAAAAGTTATTTATTCTATAAATAATTATTTAAAAATTTAGAAAAACAGAATGGATTAACCTATTTCTAAAGTGATCAAAATTAACCAACCAGACTCGCCCATTTTGAATATCAAATAATACAAAGAGTGTTCATCGCTTCTACAGATAATAACGTTGTTTATGTAAAATAATTGTGCTATCTTTTAACAGTTATTTAGGGATGTTAAGTGGGATAAATAAATATAATACCTTTTAAACAGAAAAACTATGAAAATTTCCATTTAGTTTTTTTCACTTATACTTTACCTTAACTATATGTTAGCTTAATTTTTTTAATAATAAGTATGTAAATTGATTATAAGTTAGATACACGCAACGTTAACTTAATTTGGAGGCAATATTTAATAAAATAAAAGCTTTTAAAATTTGACACATAAAAAACTAAAGATGAAAAAAATAAGTAGTGTTCGTGTTAAATGTTTTCATTTAAAAATTAGAAAAATATAAGTTTTATTTTTTTATTCATTATCATAGTAGGAAACAATTATTAATAATGTCGGGACCCTACACACAATGTAAGTATTTTCTTCTCGGCATAAAAAACTATTTTCCAATTAATATACTACTAATATTATACGAATTATACAAGTATTTAAAATTTAAATTAGATTTATAAAAATATCTGAAATAATGATAATAAAGTATAATTAAGTTGGTACACACACACACACATATATATATATATATATATATATATATATATATATATTGAAATATTTTATAATGATTTAACAATGTATAAAATTAAAACTCAAACATAAAATTAATTTCAATTAATAATGTAAAAATGTTAAACAACTGTGCATTAGAATGTGAAAATTTTAAGTAAAAGGTAAATATGAAAATAAACTGTATGAATTAATACCCATCATCATATCAATGACATATTATGTCAATATTTAAAATTTACAAATGAAGCTCAAATCGCAATGGGATAAAATTACAATATTCTTAAAATATAATTTATCTGAGAAAAATATTTTTTTATTTGAAAAAATGTATCAAAATTCAGATTTCATAAAAAATTAAGTACCAAAATCCAATTGAATTTAAGTAACTTTAAATAATATATATTATTTTAGAAAAAATATAAAAAGAAAAAGTATCCTCTCATGAATGTGACTTTACAAAGAATAAAATGACTCATCGAAAGACTTTACCGGAAGTAAGAAAACCCAGATTTATATATAAGGATGAATTGGTTTTTGCTCATAATTATAAAGAAAACTTAAGATCCTACTTATTTTAATTTGTTTATTTACACAAGTAGAATATTATATTATTATAATTGGAAAAGCACAAAATACTCCAGAATTTTTTTTTATTTTTTTTTTTCATCATAAATAAACGTTGATAGAAAATTACATTTTGTTCAAATCTAACAAACTAGTTCCACTGTATATTATTATTTTATGCCAAAAAATAAACAGTGTTTGATGATTTTGCCTCGTTTAAGTTCAACATAGCTTATGACATCATCACTTTCTTTTTTCTCCAACCCTTTCCCTATACTTCTGCCATATCCATAAATAAAAGGAAAAAAATAAAGAAAAACGATGGCTATTTGGAGCAGAAATTATTGAGGCAAGGTGTGATTCAGAAGAGGGGTTTCTGTGCTCCCCTCTATGTCATTACTAGAATTACTATCTGGCTTCAGCATGCAAACAAAACAAAGAGAGATTATCTGAAAAAATTGAAAGATTTCGAAGTTAGTAAGAGAAAGACTGCGCAATACAAGAAGAGAAGAGAAGAAATTTAGAGAGCTTACCATGCATATGGACGCACATAAAATACTAAAACCTTTACATTCAAAGGGAGCATTGCTAGATAAAAACCATGCTGAAACAATATTTACATATGTTGTGAGCATTCAGAGTAGTCAAATGGCCTAATAAGCATCTACCAAAGACAGTATTCAACTCACAAGTCAATGGACTCATTGCAATAGGTGATAACAAATCAGATAAAGATTGTGCCCCAGCAATAAAAGTTTGTGCTTTTCCCTGCGATGAAGTTATAAAATCGGAAAAGGAAAATCATATAAAATGTGTTAAAAATTATTCTAACCAAGATATTTTTATTACATACTATAGTGGTTAGCTTTCTTATAAAAAAAAAAAAAACTCAGCATGCGGTTTTCCTAATAGATTGCAGAAATTTTATCCTCAAAGAGCATATAAACAGTTTATGTAAGGGATGGGAATACTATTGTCCTCCAGTGTTGTCTCTCTAGCTTGAAAAGTGTTCATCTATCACATTTTCCTAAGAAGGAATAATGTCTGTCTGTCTGTTTGAAAATGTCTGTCTGAAAATGACATTATTTTCATTCTTCACTAAATCGAGCTTATGACTGTTTCTAATTTTAGATCTAATTACTTACATATTATTGAGAAGATTTTGCTTTAGTTGACTGATTTATGACTGTATAGCTTTGATGAATATTTCAATACTAATTGGATGCATAAAAGGGAGAGAAAACCTGATTGGTTGAGCTTGTCGCATTTGAAATAATAGCATAAGTCTGCAAAAAAGAAATTAATAGCCATTCCAGGATCATAGAGTTGAATGAGAAATAAAAGTGGGATAATTTTGTCAAACTTGAGGAAACTAAATCTACTACTCACCGCAGGTTTCACAAGGACATAGATGATACCAAAAGAGGCGCTTAAGTATGATACCTGCATTGATGCATTAATTTATTTGTATTACAGTCATTAAGGAACTAACTGCAAATTGTAAGATTTTTAGCAAGACATATATATGAATTTTGTATGGTATTGCAACAAACACCTGACACAAGATACACTCCAGTAATAAATTTTTTTATCTTAAGATAAGGTGGTAAAGTTGAAGTACAAGAGTCAAAAAAATAAACAGTATAGCTAAATAAAAAGATATCAAATTTACGTACCCAAGGTGCCCATGCTAATCCATAGAGCCAAGCCTACACAGAAATGAAATATGAATAGCACAACGGTATCTGCAAGTTTGCTTTCAGGAAGCAAGAGAAAAGGAAAGGAACACAAGATAAATTACATATGCTATTGATGCAAGCAAGCCAGAGCAGAGTATAACTTTCTCTCCAACCAATGGATTGAGTATTGGAAGCAGCAACATCTGGAAGCCAACTCAGGGTAAGCTCTTAAAAAAATAAAGACTCTTCATAATCAACTTATCAAACACTTATAGAATATAACTAAGTCAAACAATTTTAGCCATGCAGAATATTAATTGCACAATAAAAATACAATTTTGATACGGTGGAATTAAAAGAAGAAAAATGTTTGGGAAAAATATAATACCTGAGAGAAGATTGAACCGATTCCCACCATCATCAGAAGTTCTGAGAACTGATTTTTGTTAAAGCCAAAAACAGCTTTCAAATAGTACTGCACGGGAATTGTGAGACTGTCAAACTATTGAATCAGAAAAAAGAAATTTGTTAATCAATATACACTAAAATTAAGAATTGAAATGATAGAATGCATCCTTTTTAATCAATATATATTGTTCAATATGTGATCTGCTACCCTTATTGTTTCGTTTGAACAAGTACTCCATGCCATGGTGACATTCCAAAAAGAAAGGTACTTGATTGATCAATATAAATATACATACGAACAAAAACAATGCAGTTGTCAGTAGAAAATAATTGATACTGTCTCAATGACAAAGCTGAGGGTAAAATTATGTTAGATTAACACATGCAAGGTAAGCATAGTGTACTTTAGACACTATCTGTCAAGGAATTTTTTATCCCAAAATCTTATGTTAATAGGAAAACGCCAAATAATGGGTTTCAGCAAAATCTGGAACAAGCTCCCTTGCTTAAAGTCTCTTTAGTCTTGAAATGTGCACAAATCACAGACACATTCGACCTTGCTCTCAAACCATAGTTTAAATTGAAAGTACAGAATTATCATTAATCACTCTCTTAACAACTTAGTAAAAAGCCCCTATTTTGTCTTGAGTAAAAAAGCTACTATCCAAAAACAGTTAACCTAAAAGAAGGATCATCATGGCTAGAAAAACTCTAACACTGTCAAGATAACCAAAGACTCAGCATAAGGACTTCAAAAATAATAGATAAAATACCTTGGCAATAAGTTAGGGCATTGAAACATACCAGCAAAACACTAGTTATGCCTGACATTCCCAGCTCATAAAAGAAGGAGACAAGAGCCATGCCCCTTAAAGTGGGACTGAAAATTGAAATACAGCACAGTATTTACAGAAGAAAACTATACAGATAATTAAGTGTGACAATAAAGAAATAATGATTAACATCCAAAAAAGAAAGGGAACCTGAAAACTACTATTTCCGCAGCTGTCCTCATAGATTTGAATCTTTGTTGGGGAACATTAACAATTTTAGCCCAGCAACCTGACACTTGATCATTTTTCGGAGCTAGTGTCATCGTTTCAACAAGGAAGAATTTCATATAAACTGGACAAATGATCAATAGTACTATTGAAACCTGAAACCGTTGAACTGTAAATCAGATTCATTCCCAAAGGACAAGTATGGAAAATTTATGAATGATCTGAGCATTAATGTAGTATTGACAACACAAACATACAGCAAAAATGTACTTTTCAGGAAGAAACCGAGCCAGTAAATCCCCCAGAACATGTGAAGCAGAAAGAAGACCACTAATCCAACTAAACACTGCTGCCCTTTTGCTTTCGTTGACAACATCTGCCTGACAGAGAAAGTATACAAGGTGCAAATAAAATCCTTTACCGAATTATGTAGATAATTAGTTAAGAAAAAATCTTACCGCATATGCAACAGCAATGCAAAAAATACTGCCTTGACTTATTATGTTTGAAATTGTGCGAATCACATAGTAAGCATAGACAAATTCCGCGGATTGACGCCAGACAAGTAAAGCTGCAGTAAGCATATACAACGAAGAGAGTACATGAAAATCCATAAGCAAACACACTACCATGGAAGTAGAGAAATCATCACAAGTTTCAATACGTTTACTGAGGAGGTCCATTACAAAGTAATGAATAATATGCTACAAATCAAGAGATGAAGAGATATTTGTTGTTACATGTTTTTGTAAAGGCTATATAACAGTCAAGCCTCAACTTATATAACAGAGAAGAGGGTGAGATATAAACATGAGTGACCAAAAGATTTCAACTAAAAACTCTCACTTTGATGGTTTATATTATAAACATTGGAATGTGTTGATGGAAAGTATTCTATGTGCCAATGGTCTATAAAGCTTGGTTGAAACTAGTTTTGAGGTGCCTGTGAAGGGGCTATGTTGACTAATGAAGTATTTTATCTCTCCGGAGAACACAGAAAAAGGATCACAAAGTCAAACATTATCTTTTTCACCTTCTAGCATTTTTTGGATCTTTTGTTCTGTCACTGTTTAAAGTATAACAACTTGACATCACCAACATGTTAGATTGAGAAAAATGTTGAGTTCACATATTTTTATGTATGTCTTTTGAATATGAGAAGGTGAAACTATACTTAGATGAGATCATTTGTGACTAAATCAACATTAAGCTGACAATACAGACTACAAGAAGTCTAGAACAATACAACGATAAGAAATAATTTTCCGTACTTTGACGGACAAAACTTAAGCAAAGCATATAACATGACATGAAATAAATGCCTCGTCAGTTCAATTTGGCACCAATGTTGTGAACACACAACAAAAGGAGATTGAAAGCGGAGCATAACAAAGGGCTTCATCAACAACGAAATTTAAAGTTTTTGCCGATTAGTTTATATTGAGGCGGTAAATTGTCAAGGTCTTAATGCATTTGATACCAACGAGCATACCAAAGGGAAATATAGAGGTGGAGATGGTAAAAAGGAGCAAGGGTTTGCGACCATGCTCATCTGAAAGTTGACCCAACAGTGGAATTACCACCATCTTGAAAACTCCAACAATCTGCAGAAGAAATTACATCATTAAATCTAAAACTCATTAAAAATGAAATCAGACCTCTTCATTATATTCCCCTCACACACACACACCGAATGTGTTAAGTAGGGCACGATGTTAGGGAAAATAAAGAATCAGTGAAATGAAATGGACCGATTATTGGTGAAACTGCCATAGTCAAAATGTGAAGCAGATGTCACAGTTTGGTTCAACTAGAAAGATGGCAATACATATAGGGTTGAAATGAGAGCTCAGAAAACTATCTCCCTTCTCCCCTTTCTTCATATTTAATTGCAGACAATTTCAGCATACATTTCCCAAAAACTTGGGTAAAATTATGCAATGCTTCACCAGACAAATTGCCACTCACTAACATTTCAGCAAGAAAACCCTTGCAAACTTTAATGTAATACCAATTTTCTTCACTTGCATGATTCCAAGGCCTCGGAAGTCTCATCCGTTCAATTCCCCCACCAACCCAGAAGATCACGGAAGAAAAAACAGAAAGAGCAAGAGATGATGCATGAGGAGGAGGATATGAGTACCGTTTGTTGAAGGCCGTTGATATAAATAGCTTTGGAGCAAGTTGAGTCTCCAGGGCACAAAGCAGAGGTTGTAACATCAACAAGAACAGAAACTGTCATCTCCTCAGCAATCCAGTGGATGGTAAGTGGCAGCAGCAAGTGAAGCAAAGGCCTCATTTCTCTGAGACCTCTCAGCCATGGCATGTCTGTGCTCTGCAACATCAAACGTTGTACCCTGTTCTGGGACACCGCATGCAAGAAAGTGGATGGTTGTGTCTCAAACTCAACACCGGTACTTGTTATATATTCTCAAATAATTTGCTTCTACTATAATTTCCATGAGTTTGTTGGAGAAAATTTAAAGAATTAAATCATTTTTAATATTCTAAAATTATTTAAGCTGTCACATTAACTTTTTTGTGAAAATAATTTGAAGTTATAAAGTAGTATCGCGGCATCTTTGAAATTTCAAAAGTAGTGTTCGAAATTTTACAAAAATATTAATGAAATAAAACATATAAATTGTAAATCTTATCTTATGGATTGATTGATTTTATGAGATTGAAATAGATGATACAACACGAATTGCAGGAAGAAGAAAGTTGGTAGTTGGGTGGCACCTGACAAACAAGCATTTTGGTTTCAGAAGTTTTGTCGTGGTCACTCCAACGGAAAGACCCATATAACTAACATTAAAAGCTAAATAAATAAAAATTTAAAAACAATGTTTTATTAAAATTAATAAAATTTTGGAAATTTAAGAGAGTGATCCAAAATAAGTTTAACTAAACACGTCTATTTTTATTTATAAATTTATGATGTGACTTATATCCATAACTTTAATTTTCATAAATGTATTATGTGACTCATAAATTTTATATATTTACGAAAAATATAGTTAATTAAATATACTTTTCAGTAACTATTGTTCCAACTCACTCCTGATTCAAGTTTATTAAAATATGTAACTACATAAAATATATTTTATGGACTCAAGATGTTTTTTTTATCAAGAATTGATAACTATTTTATTATTCGAATTTAAAATGAAATCATATTGAATTTCGAAACCTTCTCTCCTCAGTGGTGTGGTGGATCTTAGTTGTCACTCTCCCAATTTATTGTGTATATACAAAATTTTTATTTCCTACCAAAATTTATATAAATTTCGTTATTTTTTCCTCAAAATATATCGAAATAAATGGAAAAAATCAGTACACTTAATAATAAAGTATAAAATCATAAGAAGATGGTATTAAAACGGATAAAAGGAGAAAAACATAAATAGGAAAATTAAGTAACAAATACTAATATAATTAACCTGAAATAAAAAAAAAATGTTGATGGCGTTATTGAGTTTGCTCAATTTTTTTAAAACAATAAAAAAACCAAACTTATTTGGATTAATTTGGTTTAGTTTCAACATGAAGAAACAAATTGATGACCTTATCTTGAATTAATTTGATTTCTGCACAACAGTCGAATCAATATACTGAAATTTATTTATAAATATTAAATAATAGCTTTAACGAAGAATGCCTGAATAGAGTATTTACTATTAATTAGTTTTATTATTTACTGAATTATTATACTTCTTCTGATAAATATAAGACTTTGTTTTCTTTTCTTTTATTCGTATGAAGTTACTTGTTTAAAAAATATAATAATGGAGGATATAACTTAGTAAATTAAAAATCGTTTAGCAAGAAACATGCTCTCTTAAACGTACGTTGACAAAACTCAATGCCACTCCCATTTGCATGCAACACACAGCAAGAAACACCCTTTCATTTTGAAAACTATAACGTGATTCAAGTGATTTTTTACTAAAAACTTGTTGCAGAGTATAATTTCCAAACATGAAAAATTCATATTTTAATATGCACACTGAAAACTGCAGTTTTTTTTTTCTTCCTTATATTCAATTTACTTTTGTATGCTCTAACTAACCTTCTGTTCTCATTTTCATTGATTTTGCATACTTCAGTTTTTACACAATTTATATTTTTTTATTTTGTTTGTTGGGTATCAGATTACTAGCACAAGTACTCACAACTAAAATAAAAGAAGAAAATAAAAGGACAAAAACAGATAATAGGTAATGAATTTAATTTATTTAAGAAAAAGAAAAATTATATATTCTTATCTTTAATTTTGAGGAGAAAACAATGACAATCTCTCTTTTAGAAATAGGAAAAACTAAAGAAACTAACCTCCCCTCTTTTAGAGAAAAAACTAATATTCTCTCTTAATTTTTCTCTGAAACAAATAAAGTAAAAGAAATAGAAAGAGAAATTTTTGGATGATTTCTTATAACATTAAAAGTAAGCTTCAAAGAAAGTTCTATTGAAGACTTATTTTCTCACATTGTTAATCTATGTTTGTTTAAGTATATGCTTAGGAGGTAGAATTAATGTATTACGACAAAGTGAGAATAAATACAAGACAACAAATGCTTTAAGAATGTCTTTAGTACGTGGTATTATACTCAGATAAAATTAAAAAAGAAAGTCCATTTTAGTTTTTTTTTTTAAAAAAAAAAAAAGATGCACCTTCTAAGACAGTTAATGTTTTGAGAGGGTAAAATGGTCAATTTCTTCAATTTCTTGTGAAAGATTAAGAATTAAACTTTTAATAGCGAAACTTACTTTTTTCAAAAGAAATGTCAAAATCAACACAATATTGTAGCGTTGTGTTTTAGAAAAAACTAAGAAATATCGATACAGATTTTTTAGAGTCCAATTCGTCTATTCTGCCTTTCATTTTCATTCTCACTTCTTTTCTTATTTTCAATTCTTTTATTTTCTTCTCTTTTTCTTATTTTCTTCCTCTCAAAAGTTTTCCTTCTCCCCATAAGTTTCTTTTCTTTTAAAATTTAATTCATTTTTCACTTCTTTAGTGTAGCAGTATATTTGTTCAAAATGATTCTTATGAGAACAATTTTTATTTTGGAGTAAGTAGAGTTTTAGTCTAAAATGTCTCTTAAATATTTTTTTCTACTAATATTGTAATTTTTTTCTTAAATGTGAAAATAAATGTTTATTTTTACTAATCAAAACCATGTTGATCTAATTAAGATTAAATCAGTCGTAGCCTAATCAAATTAGATCAAGTTATGTTTAGTCAATTATGTTTGGACCTAGTTGAGTCAAGTTCATATAAGTTCAGTTAAATCGAGTCGAGCGAACTAAGTCAAATTAAGTTGGCATAGGCTTAGGTCAAGTTGAGTCAATTCATGTTTAGGTCAAACAGAGTTAGGGTGGGGTAATGTTAATTCTAGTTGGACTAGGTTCAAGTGGATCATAGTCCAATTAAGACTAAGTTAAACCAAACTTAGGTCAAGTTGAGTCGAACCTCACCCATATTAATTTAAGTCTTTTCACGACCAAATCAAGTTAAGTCGATTAAGGTCTAAGTCAAGCTAAATTAACCCATATTCGATCTCATTGAGTTAGTCAGACCGGTCATGCTGAGTCCACCATGGTCCAAGTCAGGGTAAGATCCCATTTAACCGTGTTTGGCTAAGCCTATACAGAGTCAAATTCAATTGAGTCTAACTTGGGATGGATCCAAGTGGAACAAAAAAAAATAGCTACATTTGGTCAAATTGTCTTGGGACGAGATATCAAGTTAGAGTCATGTCAAACTAAGTTATGTTAATTCCATATCACGTTAATGTATTTGGACTTATGTCAAGTTAAATCCTCCTATATATAACTCGATCCATATTATGAATACCAAAATTTGAATTTGAGAATAAAAGTAATTTTAAAATTTTGCTTTTTAGTGGGATTTGAAATTATTTAATTTGAAGCAATCCAAACTATTGTAATGAAATTTTCTAATTTGAAATTCTTTCGAGAATCCTTACGCAATCAACATATTTTCTTAGAAAGCATATTAAATTCCTAAAAACAAAAATAGTTACCTTCTTAAATCAAACACAAGTAAATTATTAGTTGTAGTTTATAAATTCGTGTTATGTATTGAAGTGTAGGTTCGATGAAAGTGAATGTTATATTGAGATTTGAATGGTGATTTTCGGTTGAAATGATTAGAGTAAAGTTTTTTAACACCGAAGAATTGTATTTGTACATTTTAAATCTTGCTAAGAAAGCTAAACACTGATAGAATAAGTTGTTTTATTATATTTTTTAAATAATTTTATTTTATGCATAAAATTTTATTCGGATTCATTCTCACTAAGGAAGAAGTGAGATAGAGCTAAATCTTCTCTATTTTTTTGGCTTTAATTTGATTGTGTTCTCTTTCAAATGAGAAGGTTTCCCTCAAATAAAAATCATACAAAAACCGATCCTTATTTCTGATATAGCCCAAGTTGTATTTTTCAAGTGTTATATACTTGTATTGTTTTTCTTTATTGAATTGTGAAATTATATGATATTATGATTTTAGATGATTTAATATTGATGTAATTGTTATTAGGAGACCCATGGATGATGATTACATGAAATTTCATTATTTAATGTTAAAAAAATCAAATGATATGTGAATTTTAATCTGAATGCATGTATCAAGTGCATAAACTCGTATGTCTCTTTACTTCACTTATAATTTTTAATCACAAATTAAAACAGTTGAATAGGAGTTATTCCACACTTCGAAGATCCCTCAAATCCATTGCAATCTTTGATTTATACAGTCATGATCTGTAAATGTAAAATATTTAAATGGGTCAAAATTTAAATTTTAGTAATTACTTCTTGCATCCCCTCAAATTTCAACTTGCACTCCCATCAAATATGTGAATGTTCAAAGAAACCTTATAGGGATTTTAATCCAGAAAAGGTTTCCGGAAAATATTCGACAAATTCATTAGTAGACCAAACCCTGAATCAGAATCTGCATCTGCAAGGTTAATGAAGTTCTTCCACAATGAACATTTCCACATATATGCTTCCAGAGTTTACTTTTCGGGACCACAACGTATCCATTCCGGAACTAATATTCCTGAAGACATTCGATATTTTTACAATATGAAACTCATTTTCCGGATGTCATGCTCACCTCAACTACTTCCACATTAATCTTTCTGGAATCATAAATTTTACTCTTTCGGAAATAAGAATCCCAAAAAACTGCATCTTACCTCTAACACTTATGAATATTGATAATGATTTTTTGGAAAGTCTATTTATGGATTTCAATTCTCAAAATTCTGACCTTGACCTTCAATGTTTTACCCGCTATTCATCATAAAAAAAATCTTCTATAACTCACTCTAACAACTTGTTTATGTTCTAAAAAATATCTGCTGAGATCCTATTTTTTTGAGGAAATCTACTGTTCAAGAGGATTGTAGAGAAAGACATGAAAGCTGATTTACTTTGTTTTTTTTGGGGTGGTGCAAGAGAATGACAGGGATGGAATAGAGGGATGGCTAAAAAATTTCATCCCTCTACGTGTGAACAGAGATAAGAGGATAATGGATACAAAATTACTATTTTATCCTCGTTCTATTAATTTATTAATATTTACCAATTTTAATTTTTTAGTAAATAAATATATGTAATTTTAGTTTTAATTTATTAATATAAATAAATAAATTTTTATTATTAATAAACATCTAAAAATCTAAAAGTTAAAAATATATAAACAATATATAATTCTATAAATTTTGAAAAAAAATATATTAAAAAATGTTACCTATATTATTTACAAACACAATCAAATTAAAAAATAAGTTCGTATCAAATAAACAAAAAAAAATTATATTTCAAAGACTTAAAATATATATATATATATATATATATATATATATATATATATATATATATATATATATATATATATATAACATAAATAAATTATTTTTCATGTAAACATTAAATTGATAAATTTCAAATTTAATTTTAAACAAAATAAATTTGATTATTCATTTTTTTATAAATATACTTTTATTATTTCATACAATTAATAGAAATAAAATAAAATACTCTAAATGATTTATATAACATTTTATATTACTCTTAACATTAGGGATATTTTGACATTCTCATTTTTTTATCTATTAAATTTTTTTTAATATGTCACATCACTCAATTCAATTACAAACTTTCACGAATTTCACTATCTAATCTACTCTAAAATTACTTCCTAATCTCTTAAAAAGAATAACATCAACTTCACTTTCTAATCATTCTCATCTCTTCCTCTCCCTCTCCTTCTAATCCTTCATCTCAAAAGAACAGGGCCTAAAGCTTGTCATGGAATTATAATTTTTGTGAACTATTATAATTTATCACGGATTTAAGTTGGATTGAGTTAAAAATATTTTAGTTTTTTTAAAATGTAAGTTGAATTGAATTTTATTTATGGTTTAATTACTTAGATGGTACTCACTTTGGGAGAGGTATGTCAATTTGGTACCCACTTTTAAAAAAGTGTCAATTGCATCCCAACTTTTGAAAAAATGTTTTCATTAGTTCCCTTCCAGACATAAATTATTAACATCGTTAACGGCGTGTCACGTGTCAGCTTGTAATTTTTTTTTTAAGTTTTTGAAAAAAAAAAAAACACGTATCAGGTTCCTGGTGTGACACATCGCATTGTTAGTGCTACTATATGAATGTTATACTAATTTTTTTTATTAAAATGAATTTTACCACTAAATTTTAATATAAATATCTAATACTTAATTTTGTAAAAATTTGATACTTAATTAGTTTTAATTTTATAAAATAAATGAATTTTAATAATTAAAACCATAGATACATAAGTAGAGACTAAATTGAATTATTGAAACATATATGAGGACTAAAAGGAAATCAACACAATGACATCTGATGGTGATATTGACACGTGGCATTGCATTGTCACGTGTCACACTAGGGACCGAAACATTTTTATTTTTTTGGATACATCTCCGTCTGAAAGGGACCTAATTGAAAAATAAAAAAAAAGTCAAAAAAATCACTCATCTCCAAAAGAAAGAGACCTAATTGAAGTAGTTCTTCAAAAGTTTGGATGCATTAGACACTTTTTTAAAAGCAGGTATCCGATTGACACACTTCTACCAAAGTGAGTATCATCCGACTAATTAAACCTTTATTTATTTAACTATATTAAACAAATTGGAATCGGATTATCATGTAACATATGAACAAAAATACTTTATTATTATTTTTTACCATTTTTAATTCTTTTTAATTATAATTATTTAATATTAATAATTATATAAATTGATAATTTAATCTTTTTAAATACTAAAATTTCGTTCAATAATATTTAAATAATTTAAATGCTTAATTTATTTATATTGAAATTATACATTTTCATGCATAAATTTTCAATTATTATCTATATTTATATATAAAAAAACTTATATATAAAAAAACTTATTTTTTATATACACAATTTTTATCTCGTTATACCCTTTATAATATAATTATTAACTGATTTTTAAAAAAATATAATCGTTAACTTTTTAGAAATGACCACTATTTTAAAATATTTTGTATAAAATTATGACGAATTTATCTTTTATATTTCTTTATTATATTTGTAGTTTTTTACGGGAAACATTCACGCACTACTATATTCTCATTTTTCTCTCTTATATATTAATTTAATCAATTTATACACATATATATATATATATATATATATATATATATAATATAATATAATATAATATAATATAAATATTTAAAAAATAAACTTAATTACAACTTATATATACATGTTACAAATTTTTTTAATATATATATCAAATCACTTGACCTAGATACTCAAATTATTTTATTTTTTACTTTTGTAATTTCTACACTTGAAATTTTACACTTGTAAAAAATAAAATAATTTGAATATTTAAGTGTAGTGATTTGATATATAATTTCAAAACAATTATTTTAATATTTATATATAAATTAAACTTTTTTACTAATTTGATATCAAATTGGAAATGACAAAATTTGATCGTTTTAATTAATATGAGTACTAAATTGAACAAAAAATTTAAATAGAGAACTAAATTGAAAACAACTATTATCACTAATACGTGTCATTATATCACTATTATTATTGAGTTTGTGATGATGTTACAAGATGGGATTGGTTATTGTCGCTAGATAGTGCAATTAAAAATAAAATAAAAAAATTAGTTTATGCGTTGATATTCTAAAAAATATGAGAAAAACAAAAGTATATATCACTATTATTATTATTATTATTATTATTATTATTATTTAAAATTTAGTTACCCGTATCTCGTATAATCGAAAAAAAATTATACACATACATGGAATGAGTTGACTCGAAGGAAGTGATTCTGTTACATCGTTATTTTCTTTTTCTTTCAATTCAAAAGTTTTAGATTCCCACCCACACTTATAAAATCAGTTTTATGAAAAAAAAGTCCAAAACATTCAATTGAAAAGATGTATGTTGATATTTAAAAAAATCGTTAATTTAATTTCTGTATATCATGTTTCATATTAGTCTTAAAGATTAAGGCTGTGTTTTTTTATAGGTATAGATATGGGAGAGTGTGAAGATGGATTTGTGTTGATTTGGATAAATGAATTTGTGTGTTTTTTGAATGGATTTAGAAGGCAAAGTGAATGGATTTCGAAATAATTTTTTTTTTATATTTTTAATTTTAAAGAGATAGAGTATAAAAACTTTCTCATGATGACCAAAATAAAATTTTGCTGACCAAAAATATATATTTTTTAAATTTTTTATTAATGAAAATCATCGTATATATTTTGTTAATTTTAGAAAACTCATATTTTATCGATGAACTAATAGTGTAGATAGAATTTGATATCTAATTTATTTATATTATATGGATGATGAATGATGATAAATAACGTAAAAAATAGCGTAGTATTAGAAGAGGGGGACACGTGGGAGGGAAGGAGGGTGCATCCATCTATCGTCGTCGTCAAACTCTAACCCAAACCCTATCTAGCTTCGCTTTTGCCCCTTCTCATTCACTCTGCCCCAATTCCAAAATTCCCAACCCTAACCCTAAAACCGAATCTTCTGATGAAACTCGACACGCCATACTCCACGGTTTCAGAATCAGGTTCGATTCCCTAACCCCTTAACAAACCCCTTTCATCTCTTCGCAGTTTCTCCATGGAGGGCTCTGCAGAGGATCTCGGAGCCCCCGAGTCATGGGAGGTTGCGGATTTGGACGAGTCCATGAACCGCTTGAACCTCATGCTCTCTTCCAGCAAGGATTCCAACCATCCTCATCAACGTCTCTCCGACGATGAAGTTCCGCCGCCGCCACCGCCTCCTCCGCTCCCTTCAGCCAGTGGCGACAAGGTTTCCGATGACGTCGTCAATCAAGTCGATCAGTTCCTTCGGGAAGCCATTCAGAACCCTCGCGAACGACTCTCAAGTAGGTTTACCTTTACAAACATCAATTAGTTGGGGGAATGCATTTATAAGCTCTTGTTTGTTTCAACGTTTTTAGAGAAACTTTTACTTTGTTAATATTTCGTGAATTAATAGACTCTGAAATCCTAGATTTTCTTTTGTTGGGTGTTATATTGGTATATCAGGGAGTTTATTAGGTTCTGATTACTGTTAAAATTTCTGGGCTGTAATTAGCTAAAATGCCAGTTTAATTTTACGCCTGTGCGGTGTAGTTAGAGAAACAATTCCGTCATAGTTTCTGCATTTTCAAGTGTAGCTATCTTATGAAAGGATTTGGGTTTTTGAAGTGAAAGATTCTTATTTGGAATGTGCTTCTCGTTCTCTGCCCCCTTCTCACCAGGAGATATAATTCCTTATTCCTCACGTCTGTAGTGAATGCCTCATTTGAGAGGAGTCAAATCATATGAAAACTCAACCAAGCTGCTTCTTGACCTTAATTTTGAGTTTCAACTATCTAATTTATTGATCGCAAGATAATGTGTTTTGTTTGACTGGATTTGCGCAGAGGCCTTTTCCTGTGCCTTTCAGATTTAGAGTTTTCGGGGACTTTCTAGATATATTTTCCTGGGAGAGTGATGATACCTCCCTAAAATAAAAATTGAGGATGCAAAAACGTAGTTATTTATATTTTAAATTTTTTCACGTAAATGTTCTATTTATATCACGTGATTCACTTGCTTGCTACTTTTCCAATGATTTTATTTTATCACGCATGTATCATTTGTTTGGATCTAATAAGTGTTGTTTTCATAGAATTTTATATTGCTCCTCACTGATTAAGGTTTATAATTTGATATTCAGTCTTGAGGATGGAGCAAGATGTTGAAAACTTTATACGTGATCCAACTCAACAACAGCTTGAATTTAAGCAGCTTCCAACATCCTATTTGAGGCTTGCTGCACATCGGGTGGCTCAGCACTACTCATTACAGTCGATGGTTTTGCTAGATAATAGTTTACCAGATGGTTCTGGCTCAAGAATTATTGTTCGCAAAACCTCTGAATGTAGGCTTCCAGTTATTCGCCTTGCTGACATCCCAGTGAAATTATCATCAGAAAACAGTGCTGTCATGAAGGTTGCAATCAAACAGAGGCCACAGAAGGGAACACAGATACTTAGTAATGCAAATTCAAACTCAATGAAGAATAGTAACTCTAAAAGTGTGGAAGAGAGAAAAGAAGAATATAACCGGGCCCGCGCTAGGATTTTTAGTTCAAGCAATAATGGTGGAACTCTAGCTGGGAAGCCAGAGTGTGAGTCAAGACAGCAGGATAACTCATTGCATGTTTCGTTGGGGGTTCCTCGGGTTGAAGACAAATCAGCTTCGGTATCTGATGTCACTTCTGGTAGGGGGCTGGTTGAGTCTTCAACTAATACCAATAGGGCTAGAAGTAGGACAGAGAAGGAGCCAGTTGGTAGGTATAGGCAAAATAATAGGGTGGCTATATTTCGGGACCGTGAGGTTGATCGCAAAGATCCTGATTATGACAGGAGCTATGATAGGTATTTGTGCCTTTTACCTTGTTTGTCACACACTTGTTTGCTATGTTTTGTGATCTCGTTTTTTGTTCTTTGTAAAAAATAAATGGAAATGGTTTGAGTTTGATGGCATAAATGATTTCACGCAAAATTATCATAAATTTCTGTATGTTTTTTCATATTTAGGCCACACTTTCATTTATCTTGTAGTTATGGAGTTTATACAGAATATCTGATGTCAATTTATCATTCCGCACAACAAATGAATAATTAATAATTGATAACCACGACATTTGGACTTTGCAGTTAGCTCACATTAAGATATACTGTCCTATGCATACAGCTAGCACCTCCTTCGTATTGAAGATTTAGTTTGATGTATAGTCAACAAAATACTCAGACTTCCCTGTTTGTTTGCAAGTTCTCTTCAAACCTAGAAAGATTTGAATGATTGTTATGTTATTATTTTGATACTAAAATATTATTATAGCAGGAATCTGAAATATTTCTGCAGTTAATTTGAAATAATGTGGTGACTATTGAATATGGACTGTATTCCGGGTGGGGGGTTTCAGAACAGGCCAACTCATTCCATCCCAACCGCCACAAATGGTTGGGTTGGGCCTATGCTGGGCTGAAAATCCAACCTTTGGGTGAGTTGAATTGTCTGACTATAATTTTTTAAGAATGGGTTACAGAAGGGTGACCCTTCTACAAAAATAGCAAGAAAGTCTTATCCCATCAGGCCAGGTCGGCTACATGGGTCACACAATGTCATCCGGCTTGATTATAGACCATAGTTTCAGAGATGTAAATTTAATAATTGAAAAAAATATAAACCATCCAAACATAGCCCTTAATTATTTCATCAAAAACATCCTAATTCTTGAAACATCACCAATGGCATTACAAGGTCAAAGATACATGAATACTATAGTTCATTGACACACTAAGTCCATTGTCAAAAGTAAGTCATAATTCTCCAATAAACCATAAAGCAAATACCAAAGGCCATACTTAACTAAAAATGAATTAATAATGGGTCAGCGATCAGCCCAATCCAACCCATCTCAAAGCTATTTGCATGTGGGTACACGGGGTGGGTTGTAATGGGTCAGTAGGTTGAGTGATTCTACTCAGCCTGCCTTGTTTAACCAATGAGTGATATTCCTTAAGTTATAACAGGCCAACTCAATGGGTTGAATTGAATCCATTTTTCCATTTCCAACTCCAGGACAACACGTTTGTGTCTATCACCTATCATAATAATCAACCTTTTGGCAGGCTGATGTCCCAAGGAACTTGTCAGTTTCTTTGTTATTTAGCATGTGATTGTATGCAAGATAAAAACTGAGTTATATTTAATGCATGAATTAGCCTAGTAATCTACTTATAACTTGTATAGCAGGTACATGCAAAGATTTGATCCTGGTTTTGGGTTCAATGGAGGATCATATGCTATACAGCCAATGTATACGGCAGTATTGAATTACAACACTGAGTTTCCACAACTTGGATCCTCTCACAGACCCCAGCTTTCTGCTGAACACCAACCACGACCTCTTCCACAGCATATACCCGGGCCATGGGCTGCACAATCAGCACCTGCTGGACTTGGATATGGACATCCTGAGACCATGATGCCCCCATTTAATCCTAATCAAGTTGGTGCACACTCATCATCAACCATGTATCTGCATTCATCTCAGTATCCCTGTCAGCGCCCTGGAATGCCGTTTATCCATCACGAACATGTTCACCAACCCTTTGCACAGGTATAATGACAACCATAACCTCCAATCTATGTACCGTGTTTTGATATGGTCAATAGTTTTCTTGTTAGTTGCTTAATGTTTTGCTTGTGATATGTTTTGTTCTAACATGAACAAAAAGAAAGCAATTTAAAATTATTGTATAAAGCTTTAGTTACATAAATGTCCATGTTGTTCAAAGCCATTAAAGGAATTTGATGGCAGTTATATAGAGATGTAGATCAGCATTCTAATAATAAATGAGTGTCTATAAAACCGTGATGCAAGTTATGTTCCATAGTCTGCCAATTTGATTGATATACATGTATGGACATAATTATGCAAATTTTAATGTTCTATAAAATTATAATAGAACCATTTGATCAGTTATAGAGAAATAAAGCTCTATTGAAAAGTGATACTGTATTTTCTAATTAAATAGTAACCTTAAGATGTTGAGGTTTCTTTTCAATTGAGAATTTATTTGATTTAACCATGTAAACAGATTGAACCTTTTAAATAAAAAGCAAATTTCATAGACATATGCAGCATTTCAAAGTAACTTTGGTAGTGCAACTTTTGTATATTACATTATGTACACAGATATCGATCACAACATGACACTAGAACAATGATATTAGCCATGTATCATGTTAGTAATTACAAAACTTTCAGTACTAGCATATATAATTTCAATCACACTTGGCATTTTTAAACTTTGGAGGTAAGTTCTGTCAAAGTACTTATTTAAAGGATCCCCAAAACTGCGAGGATTTTTACACTGCAATTTAAACTATGTATTATCTTGCATTACAAAGCAAGTTTTTGCTTTACCTTTTCTTGGATTACACTTGAAAATTGTCTGTTTAGTCTTCTTAATTGGTGTCCTTTTAAGAAGTGTATTGAGCAGCACCTCTCTCTTATGTGTTGTAAATTCAATTTAATTCCATCTACGCTGCCATAATGCCATGTGATTTTTTACTAATATGATGTATGTTTATGTTACACATCGTGTGTTAATAGCGTAGAAATCTGTCGTTTTTTTGGCTTTGTTTTGGATATTGAAAATTCCACTCTTTCATTTACTTGATACTGCAGTCTCATCAGCCCCCACCTGATGCAAGTTTTGGATTGGCCCGGCCCCGGTGAGGGGCATGGGCCATGCCTGCACCCAGTCAGCCAGGGTACAAGATGTAAGATCTTGGGCTGCTGAAGCTCCAATTTTCTTTTAGCTGATTGGAGTGCAGGCATATAGGCTGAGTTTGGTTGGAATGAATTTGCATATTTCCGAAAGATCATCCTACCAGCATTGATCTATCCTTCCAATCTCGGCTTTACAGGGATGCTTCCTGCATCTTCCACCAGTCCGTGAATGTGTCTCTTGTAGACAATTGAATTTCTTGAGGAGCTTTTAGAGCGTCTACTGTTGATCATGAGGACTTCTTCACAGGAAACGGAGCCAAAAAAGTTTGTTCTTGACTTGGATGAAGGTATGTGTTAGTATATATAAAAATATTTTATCATATCTTTTAAATTCTTATAGAGTATTCTAAGTTTCGTTATTTCCTCATAATCTGTCAGGACCAGATATCATATTTACTTATCGTGCCATGATTTGCTTTTCTAATTAATTAGCTAAAGATTATGTGTAATGCAAGTAAACATTTGATTTTATGAACGCATCAATACATTGTAATACATCTCAGTTAAACATAAAGTAGTGTTTCATTCTCTTTCATCTTCTTTAATCTCTTATAGTTAACAGTGCAAAGCAAATTTTACATTAGCTTAGCGCTTGTCAAGCACATGATGATTGCAAATGAAGCATTTGTTAAAACGACCTTTGAAGGAATTTATTTAATTTTATATTTTGTGATTTTGTTGTTTTGGCTACAGCTCCCTCAACAAGCTTTAGGGGTTTCAGTTAAAGAGTAGTACGTCATTTGCCTTGAGGTTGCAGCAACTTTTGATGCTGAGATTTAACTGAATTTTCCAAGCTTTAGTCATGAGTCGCTATAATTTACAATATCGTCTGGTGAATTATCCTTGACCTCATGTATAATACATGACTAACTATAGATTTGAGTTTGTATATTTCACTCAGTTCTAACATTTCTTTTTCTGGATTTCCTTATTATCTTACATATATTATCAATTTTTTAGAGTATCGCCTATTTCCTACATTCTTTAATGTGCATTCAATGAGATAACCGATGCCCCGTATTGGTGGGAGTGAGAGGGGTGGTGAATGTTGAACTTGGCGATGTCTCTTATAGATAATTTATTTACAATGTAGTTTATGAAAAAAAACCCATTCATTGTTTTCGAGATTAATAGTTAGTACAATTAATGCATCAAAAGAAACATCCAAATTAACTTGCTGATCATCCTCAAAAGTAAAATAAAATAAAAGATAAAAGCAGTGATGGAATGCGGAGTGTGTTTGGCTCAACGCGTTCGGTTGCTGCCACATCTGTCACAACTTGCAGAATTGGAGGTGTAACCAGGAGTTGTCCATACCCACAACCAGGTATCGTCATAAGATTCCTCCACGTGGCGGGATTGCTACTAGTTTTTCACAAGTGTCTTTTGGTGTTTCATTTTACAGTATTACATGTTGAAGCAGGAACGTATATAGGATTATCTGTGGTCTGAGTTTTTCGCTAAAAGAAAGAATTCATAGAAGTTTTTATTTTTTGGTTTCATTAAAATGAAAGTAAAAAAAGGAGAGCATGCCTAAAACAATTTATCTTTACATTTTCTTGTTTTCATAGTTCAAACAAAGGGATAAGTGTTGCCGGGTTGATTGCAAGTAGTAACTAGTTGTAAGGTAGCCAATATTTAATCATTTTACTATATAAAATGACAAAACACCAACTGTGTTTGGGCGTGGTTTAATTTGAAAATCTTGATGAGTAAAGTTGATTTTAAGTACATATTTTAGAGTCCCTTTGTTTGATACTTTTGATAAAAAATAATATTATATTTTAAATATTTTATCGTATTATGAAGTTCAAGATTTTGAGATTTTGAAAAGAATTGACAGCATACTTTTGATTATTTTAGGCTCTATTGAGTAATTTCTCAAAAAATTGAAATTCTAGACACCATTTAATTGTATTTCTATAATTATAAATAAAATGAAACAGTTTCAAGTTTTCATAAACAATTACAACATTTCTAACTTTTTTTTTTGGCAGTTTAAACAATCAAAGCCTCTAACTTCTAATAATTTAATCATTTTTACGTATTGAAAGTCTGTCAAATAACTTCTAATAAGATTTTTTTTTTTACTATATTTTGATAAAAGTGCCCTCATAAAGTGTTCTTGGGTGTTCATAGACAAAAAATGTACGAGTATGTAAACAAAAAGAGAAAAAAGTGAAACTGAAAATACTAGTCTCAGTTGAGAAAATTTTCAAACTTAAATACCACATCAGTGAGTATACGGGACTCCTAAAATTGATCTCCGCAATAAAGTTAAACCACTATTGATAACGGACAAAGAACGATATTGTTAGGAGACTGTCCTGTGTTTTATGAACGACTGAGGTTAGAGCAATGGAGTCTGCACTTAATTGGACATAAAATAAGCCTATTTCAAAATAGTAGCTTCCAAGTCGGTGACTCAGGATATCATGATGTAATTACTTGTTAGAGGTCTGAGTTCTTAGGTTTAAAATTCGAATATCCATAATCGGGTAGCAATTTCATTAGCACATTATAATTCTACCAGAAAATAAAGTTATCCCTCACCATACATTTGTGTTGCTGGTGCATCGCTTGAAACATTTTCATTAGAAATAATATGCATTTCATAGGAAAACAATTACTGACTAGGCTCCAAGTGAAAAACAGGACTACTAGTGTTAAATATGAGAATAGACTTTGAGATTTCAAGGTGCCACTCTAACTATCTACTCTGACATTGTAAGAACCGCTGACAAGAAAAGCCATGCTTTAATTTAACGTATTTACAAGTACCCCTTTTTGGGCAATTAAAAAGAATTGCAAAAGAAAAACCTGGCATAATCCATCTAAAAGTCTGGTAAGAAAGTTCATCTGCTTGAGTTCAAGGAGGAAAACAAAGTTTTGTGCTAAAGATTGAAGCAGGGAAGCAAAGCCATCGTAAAATATAGTGCTTAGCACTTACTCGGGAAAACGTTATAAAACATAGCTCAGCAATCCACAGTCAGCATCTTGTCTACGCTTGAAAAGCTTTGATAGAAACCTTTAAAATGCTTGTAAGCAATGTCGATATCTTCCTTCCCACACATTTCTCTTATACTGCAATCCAAGTAAAAGCAGACTCGACTATAATTATAGGATTTCAATAAGGCGGCAAGAATGTGACTAGAATAACAGCTAATGTGCTCAGGATGATAACAAAACAATAATTATAGGCAACATACCAACAACTTGCACTTTATTCTAAAAGAGAAATTAATGCCTTAAATGTAAATACCGAATACCACAAATTGATTCCCCCCACTCTGTTTAAAAGTACTAACAAATCCTATGGTCTGACTTTCATCTTTGCTCATTTCATATGCAATATGTATTTGAACTGACTACCAGACTTGTTTTTGACATGGTGACAAAGGCTTTAATTGAATACATGCTTTATTTTATTGTCCCTCTAAAAGAAGTTTTCATGCAAAAATCATTTGATACCTGTGCATTGAAAGTTGAGCAATTCCACAGTCAACAGTTCGGATGCCAACTCCAGAAGCAAGTATTGGACCTATGGTCGATCCGCATCCCATGTCATTTCTAACAGCAAAGTCCTACAATTTGAGTAAACAAAATTTACGTAATGTAACGATCAACAAATCAGAAAAGAAGACACAACACTCTCCTCGTCGACACACTAATTTACATTTTCGATTATTCATGCGCTTTACTGTCTGTTTTCCTGTAGTGATTCAAAAGTTCCTTTCGCAAAGAGAAAGAGCTTCCTAAAGAGTACACTAACACAGTAGCATTAGTAAGTTATCTCAAATGGTCTGTGATTAACAATATTACTTATAGTATAAAATAATTGATGTAATGGAAACTGATATGCTAGTTCATAAATGGACGGTAATATATTGCTAAGCTGTCATGCACATCTAAACTATCCACCAAAATGCTAGTGAAAAGTGCAGGAGTTGATGCAGACATACAAACTTGTTCGTATTAGGAAGTTCTAGATCTAAAACAAATTAGAAGAGAGAAGTATATACTCCCCACCAAGCATAACTTGAGTCTTCTTATTTGTTGTTTTTATTTCTGTGCATCGTACACGTAGATGAATAAAATTACTTTAATTTGATTTAATTAAAAAGCAATTTTTTATTTTTTATTAAGTTCTAGTTTAAAATATATGTCCGATTCATGAATTTGTAATGGATGAACCTTTAAGCTAATATATATCGAGAGATTAATTTTAATCAACACTGAGCAAAGTACAAAGATTGTTAATGTTAAGACTAGCACCGATGGTGGCGGATATAATAAGACAGGTAAAAGATACTCTCGGATAATTTCATTGGATACTTGGTCTATTATTCTTGGCGATGGAGTTAGGTTGTAAAGTGAAAAGGTTTAAATACAGTAATTCAAATAACTAAAGATAACTTAAACCAAACAAATTATCCAAAGTAGTAACTCAAATAACTAAGGTAGTTCAAGAGAATTTTAACTAACATTGAGAGAAGCAATTCAGGAAAAATTACTCAATCGAGGAGAAGTTAATAGATTAAACTTAGTTTGATGCTCCTATATTTCATATTGTTGACGTGTCAATAAAATAATTTGCATTTCAGAGTTCAGACTTTATAAATAGGTGTTTCATGGGTATAAATTAATGCAACCAAAAAGAAGAATAACCTGAGTAGGAAGGTTGTAGATTTTTCCAACTTCTTTAAAAAGAAAAGATGTGATTCCACTAGTAGCATAGCGCTGGTTTGCATTGTGCTTAATTACCAATCCTTTCTGCAGCTCTGGTCGGTGGAGTTCTTCGTGCTTATCCATAAAATTCGGATGAACTCCATGGGCCATATCCGCGGACACTATTCAGCATAGAATCCAAAAGATACTTTAGTGATCCCCAATATAAAGCCAATAGATACATAGTGAATAATATTATAAATCACATAAAATACAAATGGTACAGCAGTAGTTGCTGTCCTAGAGTAGCAGACTCTTACAGAGATGAGTTCCCAGTCCATACTTAAAAGAAACAATACACACAATTGACATAACCAACTCTCTACTACACACACACACACACACACACACACACACACACACACACACACACACACACACACACACACACATATATATATATATATATATATATATATATATCTAATTAACAGGAACTTTCAGTATGACATGAAGATGCCACATGCCCTCTTTTGATATACACTTTGCAGATGGGTGATATTCCTTGGGACAGGATCTAATAATGGATTATTCCTGGTTTATTTGGACCTTTAAATTTACTATTGCTTATTACTATTTTCCATTGAGTATATGATCTTTTTACCTAAATAGGAATATTATATTATTACTAGATTTAACATCTAACTAGAAGGAAAATTTTTAATGTTGCAGGACAAAATCATAAGCACATATTAATTAAATCCAGAGAGAAATCCATGCTTAACCTCTTTCCCTGTTTTTGTTTTCCAAAGCTAAGTTTGTACCCAAAAAATCAAATTAGCATTCTAATAGATCTAGCAACCAAAGAAGGTTCCACACCACACCATTCTTATTTTACATTTCAAATTATCAACTGTCCAGCCAAAGCCCATAATGTGTGAGCCTTAAGCCTTTCCAGAATCAATCGTAATTAGGTATTCTGGTCAATCTATAACACATGAGGAATAACCGAAAGTTTGCAAACAATCCATAACCACGATATTATAATCAAGCTGGTGTTATCAACCCTTGTGTATAATGTCACAAATTTACTTTGGAAAGAAAACAAGTGGATAATATACCAAGAAATGATTGACGAATAGTGCGTTCAAAAGAGCCTTCACCAACATAGTTATTTGCCAAGTCACCAACTATACGCCTCATGGCCTGAAACATGGTGGGTGCTCCAGCTCCTTGAATAGAACCTGAACCCACCTAAATAGAGGCAGTTAGACATATCATCCAAAAATCATTGGTGAAATGTCATTTTATACTTCAATAAGGTTGATGATATATCAAGAAATGTCATATAAGGAAACAATTCCATCTAATCTTGCATTTTAATAATATTTATTATTAAAAAAAGGGATCTTGCACGTAACTTATTCGATGCCTCGCCCCAAGTGGATGGAACGAATTAATAGAAGAATTAATTGCTTCTCAACATTGTCTCAGGGATTGAGACCCCAAAAGGGTTGAAATAACCTACTTTGTGTCTGGTGTGCAAGGTTAATTAATTTAGTCCTTGCTTTTGGATTGAAGAAAAGCAATTATGATCTTTCTGTTTGCTACTTTATTCTAATGTTCTACCAACATGGTAGTATATGGAGATGATATACTTGTAGTTGGGACTGAAACCCTAAACTACGCCCTACGGGTATTTTTTTTTTCTTCAATTATAAACAATTAATCTGTGCTTTTGGTGAATCCCATGTATTTTGATCCTAATTTGAACAATTTTCAACATAATAAGCACATAACCTATTGTTGGCAAGAAAAAAGGGACAAAATATGACATCTATAAGCATTAAGCATACAAATCAAGAAAAATAAATACCTCCTCATTGTCAAATAGAGCAACCATCCGAATTGCATGATCACTTGCTAAGTTATCAGGAGATTCACATGAATCAATAAGCGCCCTTAGTGCACAATAACTTGAAGCCAGATTATCTAATCTTCCAGAAAATATAAATTCATTGTTTCCACCTCCAAGGCAGCTAGGTTGAGTGTCACAAACATTCAGTTCAATGTTCACTATGTCATCAACATCACAGCTCAATTCATCTGATAGTACCTGAGAATTAATATAAGGGCTACTGTAAAGAATAGTAGTCAAAGGACAGGTAATTCAGTAATTTATAGTTAAAAAAAAATTAAGATCATAATGGATAAACTATATCAGAATTCCATTCGAAGAATAAAAGTATATCAGTTCTTAAAACACATAGAAATCAATCTAGTTTGAGTGAGGAACCGATTCCAAAATCCAAGCTAACTCAGGCATTGAAATAAAAAATCAGAGGCATCAAACCATTCCCATGTGAATTCATTTAGCATCATTAGAAGTTAGGCTGTTGTTATCATTTTCACACAGTGTTCCTTGTTCCCTCCTTTTTTCTTAATTACCAGCTACTCTAATTAGCCAATTCAATTCCTTCTCACATTCTTTTTATTTGAGAACTAATATATGAAAGCAATAAAACATCTTGTTTTACAGTACTTAGTCTCAACACAATCATTACTTTTTCTGACTTAAAATCTTCCTCCCCAATGTCTAATGAAACCAATTGATTGGTATATTGCTTTGTAATGCACTAAAGAATATGTGTACAATTTCCTGTCACTAATAAAGTTCTACTACAATAGAAGAATGGTAATTTTAAAGGTGAAATATGTTTCTTATAATACTTCCTCCGGTCCTTTGTAAGACACATTTTTAGAAGAAATTGTTGGTCCTTTTCAAAAGGCTTTTTATAGTTTCTATATAATTTTGGATTTATTTTCCTTGTTTAAGTATTATAAGTATTTTGTGTTTTATGTTAATGAATAGTAAGGAAATAATTTAAAAACTTATTAATAATGAAGGTCAATTTGGTACATTGGTAACATTTTAAAATAGAATATCATCTAAATTAATTACCATTATTGTCTGCATGATTTTATTAGAAGTGTCTCAAACCAGAAAGAATAGTGAACAACAATTGAATTGACTTCGCCACTAGTATTTCTTTTCAAGTCAAATTTTATTGACAAGGGTTTGAAATCAATATCTTTTTCATTGGATTTGCAGGGTTTCTGTCATGTGACCGTTGCAATACATAATATTTAAACGAAGTGCAGCTAGTTTGAATTGAACATGGCGTATGTTCAAACTTTTGACAATACTTCACATTCAACTTGAAATAACCAAAGACAATAGCTACCTGCATTAGCAGCGAATGATGATAAGATTTGGATGACAATGCACCATTCTTCTCCTTGGATTCCGAAGAAGTGTCCTCAGATTTTATTGAGAGTAAAGGAAGAAGATGAGTCTCTAGATTTGGTTTGAAACCATCTTGGTTCACTGTTCTAAACAATAAAACAAACAAGAGAGGGTGATAGGATCTGCTGCTAGCTGCATGTTTCTGTTTCAGAACAGTGGCAAATGACAAAAAGTACAGGAAAAAACAATACTGGGGCCAAATAGGAAAACCAGATAAATTCCCACCAAGTTACCAGTAACAGTGTTTTGATAGTTATTACACAATAGCCTACAATAATTGAACAACTTCAATTTTATAAAGCACAACAAAGTTGTTTCAGCTTGGACAAGAACACCAGCAACTGTATCAGTACAAAGATAACCATAATCTTCAGTTTTGCACAACCACACGAGACTTTATTACCCGATATATCAAGTATGACCTTAAATTTGATAAAATATAAATGCAAGTGACACAATCTAGAATCATGGTCATTTCACTAAAAGAAAAATCATTTTTTAACCCCCGATCTACTTCTGTTGTATTTTTAAATAAACCAAAATAGAAAAACCCATTCGTTATTACCCATTCCATTCTAAGATGTCCACCGAATTGGCAATCAATACTATGTGGTGAATGTATTGGATCCAAGACAGTTCCTAATGAAGACGATAAAAGACTACCGAACGGTTTTCCGACTACATAGTCACAGGAAAACAAACAACAGAAAAAACCAACTTAACAGAGAAAAATAATTAACCAACTAGCTTAATAGAAGGCATAAAAGTTACAGTAATATATACCGGTCCAGATGAATGGCGAGTGTAGGAATGCGCAAAATGGGTCTATCGACTTTGACAAGCTTATGCACAAAAGAATTTTGGCCATTTCTGAGAATGACCCTCCCAGCAACACTCAAATCCCTATCAAACCAAGTGTACCACAACCCAGCCCCATAAGTCTGCACATTCACCATGGAATAGTTACACTTGCAGGACGCCGTTTTGGGCTTCAGTTTCAGGCAGGGGCTGTCCGTGTGCGCCGCAATCACGTGAAAAGGATCGCCCACATTGTACCTTCACAAAACGACGCCGTCAAAGAGAACCGTAAAGAAGGACTACACAGCGCAGAGAAAGCGAAGAAAGAAGCGAACTCACTTTTCTCCGACGGCGAAAGCGACCAAACAGGACATGTTGCGCGTGAAGAAGTACCGTCCTCCGGGCTTGAGGTCCCAGTCTTGATTCTCGTTGAGCATGTGGAAACCGGCGGCGAGTAATTGTCGTTTAGCTTCCGCTGCACAGGAATTGAAGGTTAATCGAATCTTGGTTTAGGATAGGGATATTGATTGTTGAGTGTTGTAAGAAGAAGACCTGTGGCGTGGAATTGAGTCCAGGAATGGTTCAGGTAATGGAGGAGGTCCGGGACGATGGAAGTGGAAGCGTGAGGCTTGGAATTGGAATTGATGGAGCAGAAGGCGCGACGCCGTGTACATTTCCCGGAGAACGGTGGATTTGGGAAGAGGAGAAAGGCCGATGAGGGTTTCAGTTTGAGCTTGAGCGATGGAGAACGAGAGTGAAGCAGAATCTGCGGTCCTGTTATCGACGCCATTTTTCTCCTTGCAAATTCACCACATCAGATTTGATACCTTTGATTTTGAAGCTCTCTGTTGTATGAATATCTCACTCTTTCACCCACTTCTCAATACATTTTTTATATTGTGAATTACATTTTTTGTAAATAACAACACTTTTATATTTAAATTAAAAGTTAATAATTTTAATAAATATTACTAATTAATTGAACGTTTTAATCCGAGTCTTGTATTTCACATATAAAACTCTAAATAAAAATTTCGTTTGCGAGTTAGTGTAGTTATTAATAATTACACGAGTATATTAGAAATATTACAAGCTACAGCAGTAACCAAGTTATTTAATAACCTCAGACAAAATAAACTTTCAGAGATTGTTTTGCCAATACAAGAAAAGACAAGAGATGGTGGGAAAAGGCTACAACCTATAGCTGATCAAAGTAACAAAGACCTAATTAAATAGATAATCTAATCCAGCTTGATTTACTGGATTAATTATATTTGACATATTATTATTATTATTGCAATAATTTAGGTGTAGAAACTATAACTGGAGGCATCGGCAGCGATATTCCTCAAGCCACCAATAGTTGATGCCAACATAATGCACACTCCTATGTATATTGCAGCCTGAAAGACACATAAACTGAGGGTCAATGCATGAGGGAAGCATCTCTGACATCATCTGAATTTAGTATTCTATTTTAGAATGTTTCCTTCAAAATTGTTAATCATTACCCAATTGATGAACCAGTTGATGCTGAATCTTCTTGGTTTCTTGATTATCAGCCACATTATACTGGGAAGCTGAAACAGATAACGTGCCAGATTATTGTTTTTCTATTTTTAACATGAGGAAATTGAGAGAGCAAGAGAGCCTTACAAAATACGAAGTGGGAGCAAAACCAAATCCACCAAAGAACCCAAGAAGATCGCCAAAGAAAGGAAAAGTGACCCCAATGAATAACGTAAAAGCTGAAACATTTTTAAATTTCTTGTCACATTAAGACTTTTCATGGTAACAACTAGTCTTCTACCCCTTGCTCTGCACTACTCAACAAATAAACAATTTTCTTTTTTGCAGTTTCAGCATGGATAAGTTTTCAGTTTTGACATCTCACCAACATAAGCAGATCGAGAAACAAGTCTGAGTGCTAATCCTGAAGGGAAGTTGAATCTTCTGGTCATCAATCTCTCAATCAAGTCAAAAACAGGCATAGCATAAACCTACATTGATGATATTCTCCACAACAATTATTTAAGCAACATAACTAACTTGGGGTAGAAGAAGCTCTTGGTTTTTGCATTCTGACCTGGTAGCTACCGACAACATGGACAAAGACCATCAAGTTAGCAGAGGCAATAAGCCATGCAGGTCTTTCTAGTGCCATAAGCACATTATCCTCAACAACTTGCCCAAATGCCCAGTATCCTATTAGTGCAACTGGGAAATAGCATATTGCATTAATAAAATAGGCACCGAGAGCACCGTGCCACATTGGTATCTTTGATGGTTTCTCAGGGGTCGATGGAATTGTAGCCTGAATTTCAAGGGCCACTGCGTGGCCAGCAAATGCAAATGAGATTTGACCTAGCGCATTGAAGATCCGGAACATGAAGTCAGTGTTGCTGGTTCTCTTGTAAGCATAGCTAACATTCTCAATCCGACCTCTGGTCAAGCAAGCCAACCAGGCTATAGTTGAATAGCTTCAACCAGAAACCTCATCAAAGTAAGTTATAGTGTTATTGAAATAATAATAATAATAATAATGACAAAACGTAGATGCAGTTTCTTCTTGAGTGTTTTGGTGTTGCTTTTTTTCAATAAGAGTTTACTTTGGTGATCCATGTAATGAAAGTTTTCATTCAATTTCAACATAGATTATTGAGGTAAAACTCCACTTCTAATTGGAGAACCAGATAAAGAGAACCAGATAAAAACACCGAGGTAAACTAATAGCAATCACTACTTTACTTATAATCTGTTACATGCTTTACTTTTACTTTCATCGCATCACGTGTTAATATGTCTTGGAAACTGCAATATATCAAACGAAAAGAACATTTCAAAGTAGTATAGTTTGGTACTGTAAGAAGAGTATCACCTCCTTCTAAATTTTACTTGTAATATAAAAACAAGGATCAAGAGTTTGGAAAAGTATGATATTGTCTATCAAAAGCTCAACTACCTTGAGTTTAAAGGCGACATACCTCTGCTTCTGTTTTGTTTCACTATAGAAGCAAACACGTTGCATCTTTCATTTAATTATCTTTTCAATCAACTTGTTAGTTTCAGAGATAGATTATTAGTCTTATCTCATGTTTTTGTTTATTTTTGGAAGAATACAAATTATATCTCTTCCTTGGGGCCTTGTAAGGAAGCTAGCTAGCACTCAGGAATGATGAATTATCAAGTTCAAAGGATAGTATTTAATGAAATGATAGATATATGGGATGATGAAGCACCTTAATGACATGACTGCTGCAGCTAAAGAAACACCAGCAACAGAATTGAAATTGGGAAGCTGAGAGAGAAAGAAATGGATGGCACCAAAGATGAGAATCCAGTAAGACTGTTTGAGTTGTGTGCAATCGATGCATGCTATCTCCATGAACTTCTTTAGGCACTTCCCCCCAGTAACCATGTAGACAATATCACACCCAACCTGGACTATTAGCTGCTGGGGGAGCACAATCCACGGCCCAAGTTTTGGTCCAAAAGCATGTCTACCAAGATCAATGTAGCGATCAAAACGAGTTCCAGGAACACACTCATGCAACTGGATCATTTGCCACATTGTGTTTAAGGTCAGGCACCATGATAACAACAACATCAAGATCCCTGGGCCCCTGCACACAAGAGAAGAGATAATAAACATTCAGCAACAACTCATGTTTAACAACTTACGTTTTTAGGCCTTGTTTGAATAAACCTCTCTAAAAGTGTTTTGAACAGAAGTATGAAATGAACTATTTTCTAAACTTAGTTTATAAAGAAGTTCAATCTACTTTATCTTTTTTATTTTCTTCCCTTGATAAGTGTTCAAGAGAAACTGGTTCAAACATGTGATATTGTGTTTCAGTTTACCATCCAAGATATGCCATGGCATTGGGCAGGCTGAGAACACCAGCACCGATCATGGCTGTCACAGTGTGGAAAGTTGAGTACCACCATTTGGCCCGGCGAGAGGGTCCATTGTCCATCCATTTTTGCTCTGATTGAACTTCCTGCAATAGCAGAAGATACACAAAATAATAAGAGGACTAATGCAATATACACACTGTAACGTATTAGAAGGTAGAGAAGAAGCTACCATTTTAGCTAAATCACAAAGAATGGAGAAAGAGACACCCTTAGGATTTTGAAGTTAAAGTGATGTGTGGCTATATATATATATATATGGCAGTTGAATGGTAACAAATACAGGTTCAGATAATGATAAAAACGAGTTCGATTTCTCTACTAAATTCTTTTATGTTGTTCTCTCTTCAGTACTAAAAATACATTACTTTGATATTTTAAAACTTCAAAAGTAGTGGACATCAATATATTTTTAAGATTCATTAGAAAAACATCACATAAAAATAAATAAAGAATCCAAATTCGGTAAAATCATAACAAATACGTATTTTGGCTGGTTGCAGCACTTTGAGTTGAGATTAAAACAAGAGAAGGTGGAAGAATTCAAGGGACATGTATGATAGGCATAACAAGTCGTACTAGATAGTGGCTAGATGAGGTAAACCCACTACACACCAACACCAAAGGAAGACTGTGAGGAATTATTTTATAATGAAAATGTGATTCTGGTTAATTATATTTAATCTGACTCTTCCTGAAATTCTGGCCAGTTACAATGTAGGAACTTTAGGGTATATTATAGAGTAATGTTTTTGTTTGTGGTCTTGTCAGTGAAAAGATAACTCGGAATCAAATTTATGATGGAACATCACTTCATTTGATCATTTTATGGTGGTGTTAAGGGCACCATGGAAGGTTCCCACTTTTTAAAGCACGTTAGTTTCGAGCATTAACAAGAATCAGAATTCAGAACATCACATACTTTAATATAACGTGAAATGTTTAAAATCAATGCTGAAGCTAATCGCAATTTTGAAAGCTTTGTTTGATATATCGGGAATAATGAGAACGTTTTGACGGCGAGGGAAAGGCATGTAACCTTTAATCATTATGCTTGGTAACATGGCCTTTCTTTTTTATGTTTGTTTTGTCCTTCTATGTCACCCACTAAATTCTTTCTTATTCCTTCAATTTTATAGCACAAAGGTTAGGGTGATTGTTTGGACAGATGAAAAAAACAACTGAAAAAGCTGAAAAAAAGGAAATTAATCAAAATCAAAGTAAAAAAATAAGATGGTTTAAATTAGATGAAAAATGGTGAAAAGCTTATAAATATATATGATTAATTTGAAAAAAAAAATGGTATTTAGACTTTTTATAATGATCATAATGCTTACGTATGATATATTTGGTTAATTTAAATAAAAGATTTATTTTTTCTAAATTGATGCCTTAAGTTTGTTTTTCGTTCAGGATATATAATTGATCATATATTTCATATATGAGATTCACATATCACCAATATAATCTATAAAAAAATTGATTATTTGAAAGTATTATCAATTATGACTGAATACGAATATTTAGCCACAATTTCGATTGGATAAAGAAAAGTGAAATAAAGGAGTTGCTCCATGTAAGATATGATCACACTTTAAAGTTAGATTAAGTATAAAAGGTAGATATTTCAATAGGAGGGACAATAGTCTTTTAGTTTGGCATTTAAGACAATCTTCTGGACAATCCTGAATTTAATATGTTTATGTATTTTTGAAACCAATAATTGTTATTATATGAATAACTAGCAAAAATACATGCAATTATAAGTTGTTATTATATTAAAAAAAAAAAAACAAGATGTATGCTACAACATCAACAAATGTTTTTATTTTGACTCCGTTGGATATGTTTAAATTATGAAGCTATATTGTGGAAATATAAAATTTTTCAAAATTATTGTGTAAATTATGATATAAAAATTATTTTTAAAATATTTATATTTTAAATAAACAACTATTCTCAAAATTTCCTTAAATTATATATATATATATATATATATATATATATATATATATATATATATATATATATTACCTGACCTGTAAAAAATAATTCACCTCATTATGTATCTATGAAAAAATACCCGTAATTTCTTTATATCTCTTTTATATTTTATTTTATTTTCTTGTTTTAAATAAAATTACTAAAAATTAATTATTTTAAATATAAAATAAAATATTTTTTTAAAATACAATTCAAATTACTTACTAAAATGTTAATGTAATGTAAATTTGAATGAAGTGTACCAAAATATACATTTAAAAAAAATTAATTTTTTTAAAAATAACTTCAATTTTATAGTCCTAAATAAAAAATAAAAATATATGAAATTAAATTTTAAACTATTCTTTAATAATATTTTTTCATTAATAGCTTTATTTTTATAATTTCATTTAGAAAATACTAAAATAAAAAACACTAATAATTATTTTTTAAAAAGTAAAAATAAAATAATTATGAGAGAGTAGCGAGTATCATCCACATATCAATATCATAATATTCATACTAGTTCTGTTAACGACCAAATTAAATACTCGTATATATTGGCCAGGTATATCCACTAAATATATTTATTTAATTTTTATCACGGATTTTATCAATAACACATGTATAATAAGTACTCATTGGTGTCACAAAAAAATTTGCTTGGGAGGTTAGGTTGCTTTATATAATTGAAATAAACCACCTCAAATAAGAAAAATATGTAACTCAATTTTAATTTTTCGTTAGTTTAGGATGGACTATTTTCTTTGAAGATTCCAATTATCATTTTCAGTTGTAAATATGGTTAAAAATAGAATAAAAAATATATCTTTAGGTAATGCTTAACTATGTATATTTAGAAAATTGTTTAAGTTTGTTATATATTTTATTGTAGAAAAAAAATTACGATTCAAAATAACATCTAAAAATATAAGCAATACAATGTATTGAATTGTTATGATTTAGTTTTCTGGATTTGATCCTGATCTAATGCAACTCGAAGCCTACGGAAAGCAAAGATGCTATCTGAAATGAATTTAACTATTCTCACTAAAAGATAATGTAATTAACTATTTGAGCAGCCCACGATGAAGTTAAACCATGACATAATTATTTACTCCTCAACTACAAATACTCTAATTAATTAAGATGTTGTTAAAAGTGGATAACGTACCAATTTTATTTTTTAATTTTGATAATATTAATATATTGTGTATTTAAAATATACTGATTTTAATATTTTAAAATATATTAAAAAGATTTAATATATCAAAATCAATATAGTTTAAGAATAGACAATATTAAAATTTCAGTAGAAAATTTCAACTATATAAAAAATAATTTATAATTTATAAGACGTGTTTTTCCATAAAGTCGAGAAAACACTTTCTTTATAAAATTAAATTAATTTATACTTTAGAAAATTTCTCTTGTAGGTTTTATAATTTTTGTACAAACTAATCGTTTTAATATATGGAAAACGTTTTTTTCTTCGATTGTTTCTCTTTTAAAATCCGTTCTGATAAATTCTTGCATGATTTCACTAAGTCATTAAGTCATTCTAACATAATGGTGTGGTCATTATTATTTAATTTATTTGTTGGGGTTAATAATTATATTGAAGCTGTAATAAAGTATGGAATTATTGTCTCGGTTGAAATAGAATATGACATTGAAAATACCCACTAAATTGGCATCTCAATGGCTAGTACAAAGCATAATCATTAGTGTTGGCTTTGCTGGGGATGTTTACTTTAAGGACTTATCACCAAAAGAAGTGATTCTGCAGGAACTCAAATTAGTGAGAGGTAGGTTTGGTAATGATGCTTCAATTAATAATTGTTTGATTAACATTTGGGTTAATCTGCCACACTATTTCAATTTTTTAGAGACTAAAATGGCCTTTGCCTCACGTCATGGGCTTTTTGATGGAAGAATGATTTAAGAAATAGAGAGAAGAGATCAGAGAAGAGATATTAAGGATTAGTTAGATGATAAGGTTGATCTTGTTTCTTTTAAAGGATTTGGAGATATTTTGGAGGGAAATTTGTGAATTTTTTTTTACTGAATTGATTGATGTAACATATTAAAAAAATTTATAAAATAGTTAGATTATCAAATTGTTGTTATTATTAAAAGTAATATAAAATTATGTATGAATGATTTATATTTATTTTTATAAATTTTATTGAAGGATTGAAATTATAAAAAAATAAATAATACAATATATTTGGTATGAAAATAAATTTAATATGTAAGGTGAGAAATAATTTATTTGCATTGAGATTTTTTTTATTTTTAATAGTAATTTTAGAAGTAATACATTTTTATTATAACCATAATAAATTTTTATGTGTTATTAATGTTTATTATGTTGTTTTCATAATAAGGAGAAATGAACTAATCACGTGCAAGAAATTTGAAATATGAGGGGATAATTTCGTAAATTGGAGTATGTCATCCTCTAATCTCATCATGCACATGAGGGTTGTATTTGGAATGAATCTCTTTATCATCGCTAGACATCACTTTCTATCATTCCCAAAAAATAAGGTGCTAATCCTCTCTTCCTATTCCACATAAACAGGAAATCCTTCCAAAATAACACAGTGTAAATTCTCGTTTATATAATTTTTAAAAAATAATATTATTTAAAGTTATGAAATTATGAAATTATAAAAATATAAAATTACGAAATATGAAATTACAAAATTATGAAATTTTAGGTTTATAACATTATAAGATTATAAGATTTTAAAATCATAAATTATAAAATCATATATAATAAAATTTTGAAAATAATAAAATAATAAAATTACATGTGACGACAACTTAGTAAGGTGAATAAGGATGAGAAAAATATTTGTACATGTGGGTATCTGCTGATAAAATTTGCGACAAATAATTAATATCCGCGGGTATTTGTTACCTGCAAGTAGTGGATATTTTAATATCCAATTACAAACGGATTGGGTACATGTATCATACTATCCATATGTGTGGGTATATGTTACCCACACAAAATTAAAATTAAAATTAATTTATATTTTATTAAGTTAAATTTATTTAAAATTTAATTTATATTATACTAGATTAAATTTAATTAAAATTAAAATTATATTTTACTTTTTTTAATTAAATTTTATTTTAAAAATTTATAAAATATTATTTTCTTTAAATATTTGAGGGTATCAACGAAAAGCTACAGGTTTCAAAAATTGGTGAATATTTTTTAAATGGGTATTCGCACAGATAACAGGTAACAGGTTACAGGGTGGGTAATGGATAGATTTGTTTTGTTGTGGGTCGGGTTGCGGGTAAGCACTATCTGCACCCGTCCTGACCTGACTTATTGCCATTCCTAAGGGTGACAATACAAAATAATAACTATGTCAGAGCTATATGACTAAGTTAATAGAAAAAAGTTAACAACAATGATTCAATTGAAAAATTTAAATTTATTGAGTACATACTAGATCATAAAAGTTTATTAGGGACTCAATTGAAAATCTCAAATTTATAAGAGACTTAAAACATAATTAAACATATTTTTTAGATAGAGATAATGTTATTTCTTCCATGAAATCAACATTAATATCGTTAGGTGGTGATAACGTGTGAGTCCAAAGCATTTTTGCTCCAACCCCTTTGTCTTAGGGATACAATCCCAATGAGATTGTTTCCTTCATATTCATGATCGTCTCCTTCATAGAATTTTCATTTTTGTCTGCATTTCGTTGAAAATTGACACATGAACTCAATTATAGCTTTTGAGTTCACAACGTTGAGAAAAAAACAATCATATTGTCTCTATATGACAAAATTGGGACTCAATTTAGTCAGAAGAAAAATTTAGAAACCAATTTATTAATTAATTTCGTTATTATAATGACAATGTTATCACTTTACAAACAGTTTGAATGTCAATTCAATGGAAGAAACTACGTTTATCCTATTTAACAAATTTTGGACTCAATTGAGTAAAGAAAATATATAGACCAAAACGAATGAAAAACCTGAATATAAAAACCAAATTAATAATTAAGTCTATCATCTTATTATAAAAATAAATTATTCATAAATTATTCATTTTTTAAATCCTACCATGTAATTTAATTTGTTTTTGAAAAAATAGGCAAACTTTAAATAGTTTACCTAAAAACTAATCTTAATACTAAAGTTGTTAGGCTGAATGTTTGAGTCATAACTTCTAATTGATTTCATCAATATTTAAGAGAATGTGTAACTCTTCATCTAATATGTCTTAACTCTTGTCTCATTTCAGTTGAAATGTATTGGTAAGTAACATAAGTGACGTTGCAGGAATACTTAACTACCGGATAAATCACCAACGATTCAATTTAGGTACTAATTACACCCCTCCTTGGGCTTAAAAGCACACAAACAAAGAAAAATGGGCCGATAATGCTATTGGGTCATCTAAAAGCTAGACCAATTGCTTTTACCACTCTTATCTTTTTTTTTTTTCTTGAAATTTTTTAAATGTCCAAAAGTTCAATTTTTTCATAAATCCGAAAATATTGTAAAAATTTTAAAAATTTATTTTTAAATGTACAATTCAAAATTTAAAAATATATTTCAAGTCATATAATTTTAAAAAATATTTTGAATTATATAATTTAAAATATATTTTCAAATCTAAGAACATATTTTTAGGTGTAGTCTAGAACTATATTTCAATTATATAATTTTAAATTACCCATTCTAAAAATGTATTTTGAATTCTATAGTATTGTGTAATATAAACAATTATAATATATTTTTACATCTAAAAACACATTTTTAAATAATGTAATATTGAATATATTTAAGGATTGCACGATAAAAAAAATGTTTCCAAACTTCATAGTTAAAATTCTAAACCATGAACACTTTAGATTTTCGACTCCTCTACAGAGGTACATAAAGAAAATCACGGGGTGTAAAAATAAATACTTGAAAATTTCATATACTTACTGGACCAAGGAAGCTCTATCACCAATAATCAAACAGCTTTTACTTCTTCCTATACTGATACATTGGAAGAATCATCTGAGTCTTCCAATATCAATAGGTTGATTGTTTCGCTCCTGTATTTTTCAAAAAGAAAAAAGATCTCTGAGAGTTCTTTCCTAGATCCGAAAGAGAGTACTCGGGTTCTCCCAATAACTAAAAAGTATATCATACCTGAATTTAACTGAGATTCGCGGTGGTGGAGGAACTGGATAGGAAAAAAGAGCGATTCTAGTTCAATCCCAACAATTTCTTTGCGCACCTCTGCCAAATTCTATAAAATTAGTATTTTACCGTTCATAGAAGTGATTTTCAGATTATATGTTCTGAAAATTTTTTGGAACAAAATTTCAAAAATGCATGAAATATATTCTGGAAAAAAAAAATTCAAGGAACAAACTTTTTGAAACACAAAATGGTTTTTGGACTTTTTTTTAGAACATCTCACATCAAATACATTCCGGAACATGCAAAATATGTTTCGGAAATAGTTTTTCAGAATAATTTTTTTGTCTCGATTTCTCTCTTGTTTTTTTTTTCACTTGTAAGGTTCTTTCTCTGTAGGAGCAATAGTCATGGAAGCGGCAACTAAACAGTGACAGTGACAGTGACGAAAACAATAATATGATGGGGTGGGTGAAAGGTAGCTTAATATTTTTCTATTAGTATTATCAGAGTGCATTTAATCATTTTGGAGGTGCAGGAAGCAATAGCCCTACCCTACAACCTCACTCGTCTCAGAAAAGAATCTCTGCACCCTCAATCGTCTAATTTAAGTATTTATTATTATCACTATTTATATAATTTTCATTCTTGCAAGATATAAATATTTATTACAATAATTTAGAAATTAATTTGTTTGAATCAACGTTTTTTCATCTAATGACAAATGCCAACCAGTGTTCTAAGACATTTACTATATATAGTCTTGATTACTTTAGATCATGTTTAATAATTAAAACAAAATAAATTTAATATATTGCAACAACTTTAATATAAAAAGAACAGTAATGATAAATTACCTTTTTATATTTTACAAGTTGAACTCTTTGAAGTCATGAGTGAATTTTCCTTTTTCTTTTTGATTTTAAATATTTGACACACGGTTGATGATTGTGTGTGTGAAAATCTATAGGATCTTGTATAAAGGTGGTAGCTCTGAACCACTTCATAATTTGGTTGGTGTGAGCATGCAGAGATCTGAACATTTAACATTTCCTGCATTTGGAGTTGGTGTTAAAAGGGACTGAACTCAATCTTGCCTTTGAAATTAATCAAACAAAATCTTTTACTTTATTTCCTTTGTCAACACTTTTACGTTGCTCTTAATACTCTGCAATTTACCCTATTTACCTCCCAAATCTGCGTCAACCATGACACTGAAATTTCAACTTATTTTACACCAATGAACAATATTAATCATGTGATCACAACACTATCAGATTTACGATATAGAAGATAATATCTGGTCAACTTAATCTCATGCACAGCACCATAATTTTATTTTATTTTATGGGACAAAACATTATTAACGAGGAGTACGTGGGGTTTAATCAACCTTTACCAACTAATTATTAGTTCTACAAAACAGAAATGACCCCATCCTCTTCTATTCACCTTTTTCTGTCTGAGTTTGACAAACTACACCTTTTCTTAAAATCACTTGCTTCTATACAACCATTCTGTTCCTCCTTTACTTTTCTACTTCTTTTTACACTACAAACTGTGTCTTCGTTTTATATAACAATTTGAAAAAAAACTCGACAAATTAATTTAAAGTAGAGACAGATTAAGCATGGTGGTCCATTAGCGGCTCAATAAAGAATAAATTTAATACTTAATTCAATCCCACAAAACCAACAAATATGATGAGGTTTGCATCTCACTTATGTAGTATAAAATTATTATCTCTAGTCAATGTGAAACTTCTAACACTCTATGAATTAATATTGAATGCAAATGGAATTTACCTCTCAATGAATCTCATGGTGAACCAAAAAGATGCTAAAATGTGAATAATTAAGAAACGCAAGTTTAATAAATTAAAGTTTGTGATTGTTGTGAAACTGACGCTAGGTATTTGAACTTAAGAAACCTAACAAAGCTTTTGTTTGCATTTGTTTATTTTACGATAAGGTTGGAGGAATATTCGTTGTGATAATTACGAAGGGAAAGCTTAATTAATATTTAGAAAGAATCCATGAAAGAGTATATGTTGTTTTTGGTATTTTGGAAATAGCATTAGGGTCACTTGACCTTAGATCCACTCAAGGGACAGATTTAGCTTGTCTCTTCTACAACTCTATACTCTTTCCTAAAACAGAAAATCTCCTATGCTCCAACTCATATACAATCAACAATATTCATAAAATTATAATAACATCTTCTTATCAAACACAAATTTATATTTTTTTAGTCAAACTACACGTGGTTCAACCATTCACGTCTTCACCCTATTTAAATCATTCAGATCTCCCATATAATCTCAACCTATGGCTGTCACTTTTCTCAATTTCTGAAAGATTTTTTCTGCGGTTTTTTTTTTTATGAAATGAGTTTTATGTAGATTTTATAAAGTCTCGGGGAATATTAACGAAAAAATATATAAAACAAAAATTGGTATATTAGGTTGGGAAGAAAAGAATATGGTTTGATTTGTGAGGCTGACCTAAAAGGAGATAATATAAATTATATGGAGAATATACTATGACATTGAATAATGAATGGATATTGATAATAATTTAAAATAATATTCCTCTCTTTGTCCTCGAATATTCGTGATGGGGACCATTAATAGGTGACTTTGACGACAATCCTCATGTATACATGTTTCTTTTCTCCCTTCAACTCCTAAATGAAATCATGTTTGCGTTTAAGCAATAAACTATGCAAAGAAGGCTCCAATTGCAGCTTTTGTTGCCGATTTATTTTTTGTTTGTTTATGAGACTAGCTGCGTAATTAATAAATAATTTAATTGACTCGTGTTGCTGTATCAATATTTAATTCTCACACTTTCCATTTTTATAAAAAAAAAAACGCAGATCACCGCCATGCAAATAATAACAACATTAAGTTACTTAATACAGAGAGTATAGATTAGTTTAAAGTCTTCTAATTCTAGAGTTCAGTTTTTCATTGTGCGTTTTCTTTATCATTTGCAAAATTTAGCCATTCTCTAGATTCTTGAAACAATAAATCCCGTATGTACATAAACTTGTATTTGCTATTGGTATCTACATGTAATACGTAGGTCTAATGTATTGTTATACGCAGAGTTTTGGAATTGAATAAATAATAGAATAGTATAAGAGATGAAGTTATTTGTTAATCCTATCGCACTATGTTAATTGAATAATATTATGTATGTGTAAATATAATTATGATCAGTTTGACATGTAATAAATATAAATCAAATGTAAGGTTGTGGATAATAATTTTAAACAAAACTATTTTTAAGTTTAATAAATAATTTTTTTTAAGACAGTCACGTTTGAACTACAATATCACACATTAAATATGCACATTTCTTACAATGGGATTTCATGACTAAGCATATAAGGAAATAACGTGACACTAAAATTAGTAGTACTTTAAATAATGCCCACATGGTCTTCCTACATTTAACATTTGGAGCTGCAAAAGTTAAATCCAGCAATTATGGGACCCATTGAAGTTAAAAAGGTCATGAAAAATCTTCTACATTGTCATTTGATTACATTGTAAAATTACCTCTTCCTACTTGCATTCATTTTTGTATAAATATAAGTTTTTAAAGTTCAAAACACCAATAACTGCAATATAAAATTTGACCTTCGTATTTGACATAACCCCAAGAGGAATTGGCTGATTGAAAAAAAAAAAAAAGAAACGATAAGTTAATTGTTTTTATCTATATGCATAATTCAACCTTTTAAGCATAGTACAATAATTATTTTTTGTTGACTGAGTATAAGAAAATGTATCAAAAAGATGATACTGAAAGAGATTAGTATTCACTTGTTCAAAAGATATTATCCGTGACACATAAGAAAATACATGATAATATGAATTGGGTAACAAAGTTATCTAAGTTTGACTTATAAAAAATTCGTTAGATTATGGTTTTGGTTAATCTCTCTTTGTAATATATTTGAAATTAACTTTAATTAATCGATTTACAGAATAGAAAAAGAGACGGATAACTTTTATCCATGTGATGAAAAGGAATATTATCGAGAATCCACACCTAACTCGCAATATAATTAGAAAGATGGGGTGATTGAAAGCTTTGACTTTTTGTTTGTGTTTGTGCATGTACATTTCTTGTGCTTTTAAGGTCATTTTGAAAAAAGTAATGTGTGTCGGGTGATTACAGAGGCAATGCAAAGGGTGCTAGGATAGAAAAGTGGGAAAAAAGAGAGGAGGGTAAATGAATATTATTTACTATTCAGGGGCAAGTAATCTTGTGAAAGATTCTAGTGATCTTCAATGGAGTTCCACTTTCAAATACAAGTAGTTTACCAGCTACTTAATTAAAAAAAGTATTTTTTATTATACCTAATAATGTACTACAACTTTTTGTTTGTTCATATTATACTTGAGTTATTCTTAATCTAATAACAAAATTTAGTGGTTTATCATCAATTAACTAAAAAGTGGTAGACTCAATTAATTTTAGTGATAACGTGATGTTTAGTAGGTGTTGGGAATATTCCAAGTATGAGTTAAAAAGTCTCATATCTAATACAATAGACAAAGTTAAACATTATATAAAATCAAAAATCTATAATACCATTATTTTAATGTTTTGGAGATAAAAATGATGTCAAATGTCCGACGTGTAATTTCGGTATTAGAATTATGTAAAGCAAAATTATGAATTGCCTTAAAAGTATAATTTACTATATGAATGGTTTTGTATTACATATTATATGCAAAGTAACTATATCAGACTTCATGCATAGCTTCCATTCTAGGAAATGGCGCTCTGCTACCACGTTCAGTGGATTTTTTTTTTTTAATTTTATCTTTTGGTGCTAACCGTTTAGTGGGTGATTGTCTCATTTTCTTTGTTTCTGTTAGGCTTGTGGCCCCTGCAAATAACTCTTCCAAAGGTCAAGAGAATTAACTTTATTTGATAAATAATAAATTTAAAGAAAAAAAAAAAAAAAGTCGGTGAAAAAAAAAAAGAGAAATCAAGTTAACCCGTCCTTAATTATGAAAGCTTGTCTTTAACCATATTTTGCCAAGTAAAGACAAAAATAGTAGTTCAATGAGAATCGAATTTAGAAGATTCGAGAGCAGAATCCTGCATTCCAAATGGCTTGAATATGTGTGCAAATTTTCAGTTCCTTTACTTATTTGGCAATCTCTTGCAAGGTTACTTTGGCTCACTCCAAAACAAGAAACAAGGGCCAAAATAATTAATGGGGACTATCCGGCAGAACTTAACCGTTGCTGTAATCTTTAATATTCCTCACTAGTATTTGGTCATAACCCAATTAATATCATAAAAGAGCGTTTTTTAATTAAGGAAGGTCTTTAGCAATATAGTAATTCACAGATGCTGAATTTGGCACTTTCACAACTGACACATGTCTGCATCTCTTTTTGTCCTGTGTAGGTAATGTTCATTGCATATTCCATTGGATATTCTTAGATCCACCTTAGGAATAATCATGCTACAACTATAATCCATTAATTCTAACCACAACCAAACAACTAAAGCAATGTAGATGCCCAGGTGGACCACTAAAATCACGCATCACCAACACAAGTACATAGGTGTGATTAAGAATTTGCTCAATGTGGAAGGAGTATGACTAAGTCAGACTAGTAACTTTTAACCAGTCACAATCTCAACAAGTACCAATTGAAACATTGATCATGCTTCCAAATTTCAAATTTGAAATTTCAGTTCACCTTCTGTGCAAGGAGATAACATGGTGGCCAGCTATGAGGGTGGGGTGGACTTATTTAACATCAAAACTGTCACTCTGTGTATTTTACCTCTGATTTTAAATACCATATAACAGGAGTAAATATCATTTTAGTACAAAAAAACGTCAGAAGGAAATATCAAAGGACTTTCTACAGTAACAAAACTTGTGCAACATTTTAAAACTTAATAACCAGGGGAAGCAGAGGTGTGTGTAGAGGAGGATGAGGTAGGGGAATTTGAATGAACAGCTCCTTCACTGTGATGAGCCCTTTCATCTGAATTTGAATGCTCAGAATGCTTAAATTTCTTAAACTGTGGCTTCTTAATTGAATCAGCTGATGGTTGTGAAACAGGCGTAGGGTGTGTGGCCACTGGTGCATAAACCCCAGCAGGTGCTGGAACTGTGTTCACTTCTCTTGATGCTGTTGAGGTAGCTACAGCTGCATATTCTGGTGACTGAACAAAAATGTTCCCAACAAGGACAAAAGGCGCTGCTTGTTGACTGGAACTGTTGTGAACCAAGGGACTTGGCCTTCTCGTGTGCAAACGGTATTTCTGTCGAAAACACAGAAAAATTTAGACTTTGATTCAGAATATGGAAGAACAAACAGTTTGGAATCCCTTGAAACTGGAGCTGAGGGATAAGGAAACAAGAACAAACAGTTAATGATTCCACACCAGGGAGACTAGACTAGACTAGACAATGGAAATTACAGTAACAAAGACCACGATTGTGATTCTACCAGAGTAAGTTAACTTTGATAACCAATCTTTGGGAATTGGGATATACAAACAGCATATATATACCTAACATACCTGTAAATGGCTTTTGACTTCATCATTTGTGAGGCCATCAACATTCATTAGCTCTCTGATTTGTTTTGGTGTGGCAGCTGCAGAAACCACGAAAATATGCAATTAGAGTAACATCCCAAACACAAGACATAACAATCAAAACTGATTAAGATACTCACAATCTGCACCCCCAAGCTGCTGAAGGGCATGCAAGAAGCGCTTGTGCAAGTCCTGAGACCAGCACCTGCGCTGCTTTCTCTGTCCCTCACTCTGATTTTTTTCTGGGGTGAGTTCTCCGGCGCTAGAACTCGCAGCAGCTACCAGGGTTAAAGAGGGTGCTTTACACGACGATTCAGTTGCCTTTGCAGCTTTTTCTTCCTTGTGGAATGGCTGGAAAGCACCTCCACCACATCCACTTCTCTTCAATTCTATCCCAGGAACTTTCCTAGTCGCATCCTGAACAATTTGCCAAGGAAATTGCATACACACAAACAGCAAAATAGTCAATAAATCAACATAGTCTACACAAAGCACAAAACTTACTCAAACAATGGCAAATTCACAATTAAGCTTTGGTCTTTTTACCTCCTCAGCTGGGGGATCTGGATTCCACAGCTGAACAGATCTGAGCCAGTCGGATTTCCTCTTATCACTGTTCTTATTATTCTCATTTAAAACCCTTTGCCTGAGAGAATGCTGTTCGTTGTCTTCGTCATCTTCATCGCAACAAGGGGATGATGATGCCCTTTTCTTGATTGGAATGAACTCCTCCAAGACTGGTCCCTCTGATGATGTTGTCCGCTCCGAACACTCCGATTGACCGTTCAAATTATACTCGCTAGTGGTGCCAGACAATTGTTGTCTGCAAGCTTCAATGGCTGGAAACATAATAAAAATAACAAAACCCAGAAACCAAAAACCTCTCAGTAAACAAACCCAGAAAATAAAGGAGGAAACTTTATAATGTTCTCGAAAGCAACAAAAGGATATGGTTTGTTTGTTTGTTTGTTGGGTTACCTTGAGTAACTAGCTCCAAGGAAAGAGGAAGCTCTTTGCAGAAGACCTGAATCTTACGGCGTTCTTCTTCCAATGCCTGGATGTAGTCAGGAAACCCCATCTTCAAACGCTGCATTTTCTCAGTGAAGAAATACATTTATGGAAGCCAAGGTGGTGGCGTAGAGAAGAAAAACAGAAAGAAGAGGGAGAAGAGATATACAAGGAAATGGCGTTTTATGGAAGCAGAGAGGAGCGATGAGAGAGCTTCTCATTGAAGAATATGGGATCTTAGAATCAAATTTTGGAATAATAAAATAGACTTGTAAACCAAGCAAGAAAAACAATTGGAAAAATTAAAAAGAAAAAGGAAAATTCCCAACAAAGAGGAAGAGAGAGAGATGGGTCGAGAAAACGAGACATTGAATTGAAACCAACAGCTCGGGAAAATATCGTGGTCGGGGCGTCGCATACAGAATCTTTGATGCTTTTTATATTGTTTTTTCATTTGTTTTGCTCTCCTCTGGGTAGGGATAAATTATTTCTAATTTTGAAAAAGAATGAGAAAATAAAACTGCTGAGTATAAAATCAAATAAAAATAAATATATAAATTTTCTAAAATAAACCCAAAATATTTTAGTTAATCTTATAACTCTTAAGTTTGACTTAATCGTATTATTTTCAATTCATAAATTAATATAAGACTTTCTAAATTCATTTTAAATAATTAAAATAAGATTATAAAATATATGTTCAATAAAAAATTCTTTTTAATTACTTCAAATTTAACTCTCAAACAATTAAGACCAATAAATACTATTAATAATTAGTAATTTCTCTTTATATATATATATATATATATATATATATATATATATATATATATATATATATATATATATAGATAGAGAGAGAGAGAGAGGGGTATTTCGTGGGCGTTTAAAATGTGCACTACCCATTGCATTACCCTTTGGAGTATTTTGTCTGTCTCTTCACCAATCACTGTTGTGGTTTAAGGATAAGATCAACGACTCTCTCTTCTATCCTTTCTTTTTTCTGCTAACCTTTCTATTTTAATATTACATGGATTATCTTATGAAAAGTGAGTCTGTATCCAATGATATTAGGTTTTTAATATATACACATCCAATCCAATCATTTAAATTTTGTAACAATTATTTAAAATGTATAAACAACACTTTAAATTAATCAATAATATAAAATTATACTTTCCGTTCATAATTATTAAATTCATAAATTTAACATAAAAAAATATGGCATTTTAGAAGAAAAAAATAGTTGATGCCAATAATTTAAATTACATGTTTATTAACATTAAAATAATTTGAATTTTGTACGGGCTTTAAATGAAAAGAAGTGGAGAATGAAAGAAAAGTGGATGGGTTGGAAAGAGAGGAGTGGGTGGAGATGAGATTGAAATTGAAGAAATGGCCTTTGAGGGAGTTGAATGGACAACCTTGGTAGTTATGATTAGTCAATCCTTAATTTGTTGTGTTGAGTGTATTGTGTTGTATTATAGAGTTTCTTCTTCTACAACATCTCATTGGTTCTATCTCTATCTCTATCTCGCGCACCACTAGTACCAGCTGTTCCTGACTTTTCCTGCGTGTGACTTTCATAAAATATTTAGGAATCATCTCAATCATTTCACATGATTTTCTTTATCTTTTTCCTCTAACTCACTTCCTATTTATTATCTTAAACCTGCCACGTACCAGGTATAATCCAGATAATCTTTTAACACATGTTTCCTTCGGAGATCAAATCGATGCATTAATGCTCACATTACATCTTATCTTATCGTCCTTCTTTTTCTAACTAAACTCCTCATTGTCTTTTCATTTTTCGTCTATTCATATTATATTAATTTACTCATTCATTTCCCTTCTTTCTATCCATCACAACATATATATATATATATATATATATATATATATATATATATATATATATATATATATATAACAATTGGATATTCGATTACATGTTGAATCCATATCTACATACTCAATAATTGACTTTAAAAGTTAATAGTTAAAGTATTTTTAAGTAGATATATAAGATAGTTCGACACTATTACAAATCTTTCAATCACACACAATTATTTAAGTATCTCGTACGTTCAAACAATTTATCGAATTGTGATGTTAATTTTAAAAATCAATTTTTTATTTTTATAATACTTTTTTGTTGTTTTTTTAGTTGTATTATTCGATGTAAACTTTGATAAATACTCACGTGATAATGAAAATATATATAACTAACTGGTGATCACCGATACAGAATCACCGTTTCAATTCTGACTGGCATGCATCGAGGAGGGAATGGGAATATGGATCTTCAAATTTTGAGTAATGGCAAATACACTTATTCCTTTGTCACCATCAATTTCTAAAAAATTTGCCTTCTTTGGGAAATGAATAAGAACAAGTTAACTATCACTGCTGTTTTCCGTATGCGACAAATTACATTTATTCTATTCCATTATTTCTTAAATAAATACAAAAAATAGCTACCTAGCTTAGAATATGTCTATTATTTTCTTCCCATTGTGCGGCATGTGGTGTTGGAGTACGATATAATTTTTTGGGAGGAATAGCATCACTCTGAACCTTTCACATATGTCAGTTTTGTATAGTTTCACAATAAACATTTTTTCGAGTTAAATATATTATTACGAAGAATTAGACAGATAAATATATTCACTTTTAAAATTTGAGAAATTGCAATAATATTTGTGATAAAAATAAATTTTATATTTATATTTAAATTCAGAAGCTAAAAGTATATTTAACTTGTTTTTTTTTTTTATTAAATACATTGAGTTTTGTAGTAGAAAAAAAGTGTTTGATTATTGTAATCGTTTCTATGAAATTCATGGAAAGATGAAAGAAGGTTAAAGAACTAAAATTGTACTAAGAAAAAAAGTAGGATGAAACAGATAGGTTGCTTAAGTGATGATGCAAAATGTTGTTTGTAGCTGAGAACCAACATGTTTCTATTAAAGGTCTATGCATAGACCCATCACTTACAGGGTCTTTCTTCCTGCACCTCCAAAATTTCTTTTACACCTCCAAGACCATTTCAATGAAGCTAAGCACATCACAATCCCAAAATTATTTTTAGATGTCGACTTCTGGTAATATATTTTGACTTTTGGAAGTCGATTTTCGGTAATATATTTTAATTTCTGAAAGTCGACTTTCGGTAATATATTTTGACTTTCAGTAATATATTTTGACTTCCAAAAGTTGACTTTAGATAATATATTTTGACTTCCAGTAATATATTTTGACTTTCGGAAGTCGACTTCCAGTAATATATTTTGACTTCTGGAAGTCGACTTCCGGTTATATATTTTGAGGTATGATGTTAGTGACTTTACTTAAATGGTCAAAGGGTATTTTTGAAATTTAAAAAAAATATTTGAAGGTGTAGAAGAAATTTTGGAGGTGCAGGATAAAGACCCTTAGTTGCAACAGTGGGTGTATGATTTCTGTGAAACAATTTGGATCAGGCCCATTACAATATCAGAGCCCAATAATGATAACCTCTTCCTTTACTTCTCTTCTCCGCTTGGTTAGATGGGTGAGCTTTGGGAACATGTAACCCATTTGGACACGACCTTCAGATTTTTTTTTGGTGTAATTATAAGATATAGGAATTCATTTTGGGATACATTGATTAGTAATTGTCCTTTTTGGTTTGAATTTATTGTAAGAGAGAGCGTGTGTTTTTGTACACAAAATGAGGCATTTATTGTAAGAGAGATGAATGACGATGACAGTGTAGGGTTAGTGGATAAAGAAGAAAATGGCAAAGTTATGTTCGGCTTTCCCACATTGAAGTGTGTGATGAACTAAATTCACAAAGCAACGGTGCTTCTGTCTGTATGTACTCTTTGAATCCATGGATCCCTTTCTGCGATGCCTTTAAGCCATTCATCTTCCCTCCTCCATGGATTTAAAGCTATTAATTACCTACCTCAGTCTCAAACTCATCTTACTGGATTTTCCCGAGATGTTTTCAAAGTTTAATATAAAGCTCTAAAAACCTAAATGTTTAATTAGTCGGATGGTACATATCCTCGTTCAGATGTGTTAGTTTAGTACTCATTTTTTAAAATATGTCAATTTAGTATCAACTTTTTAAAAAATGTTTTAATAAAGTTCATTTCAAACAAAAATTACTAAAGTCATTTAACTTAATTCATACTAAATTTTAATATAAATATTAATACTTAATTTTGTAAGTCATTTTAAATATTAATACCGTTAACGGTGTTAATAATCTTTTGCTGAAAAGGACCTAATTGACATATATTTTCAAAAGTTAAAACTCATTTGACATATTTTTAAAAATAAATATCAAATTGATACATTTAAATAAAAGTGAGTATCATCCGATTAAATAAACCAAACCTAATTAGTTACTTGTTGATAAGAAAGTTCGAAGTTACAAGGAAAAACAAAGGAATATCTCTTGAAAAAAACTTTCTTACGCTTAAGTTTCCAAGAAAGTAAAGATTTGTATAATAATAAATGTAAAGATAAATCTTATATATTTTTTAAATGTCATGCATATAATATATTAAATAAAAGTTATACTTAAATAAAACATTAACTTAACTAATTTAGTAAATAATATATACTAATATTATATGTTTCTTGATTCAAAAGACAAATTGACATTCCCTTTCATTCATGAAAATAATTAGATGGAAATTTGAAAGATAACGAAACCTCAGTATTTGTTAAGCAACTGAATTAATTACTATTTGGGTTGGAAAAGGGTAAATAATAACATAGTATTGTTTATCTTACATCTAACTCAAAATTAAAATTAAGTATTTTTTTTTTCAGTACAATTTTATTTCGTTTATATATTTTTAGTCTACTTTATGATCATTAAATATGCCATAAATTTATATACCCTTTTCGAACATATTTTTATATAAAAGTGTCTAATTTATGTTTTAATTAATTTACCTTGACAATGTTTATATTTTATAATTTCTTAAAATATTATATGTTTCTTAAAATTATTGTTCATTATTTATTACAATTTATTATTAATCTTTTTCCCTTCCGCAAAGGCATAACTTCTACCTTCCTTCCCCTTATTAAAATTTTCAATATGGAAGCTTGTGAGAATCTAGTTTGCTTCTTCTTTATTCATCGAATTCCTCAATTACCGTTGTGTTTGTTAGTGAACAGAGAATTGTGTTTATTAGGTTTCAGGTTTAGGGAAAATTTGACTGAATCACAATTTATTTGAATCATCTTTCTTCCATTCTTTCGTTTTGCCCGTAGGTTTTATGTTTTTGACATCTCTGCTTACAAATAAACCTTAGTTTCAATAGTTGGCACGAACTCCCCCAATTAATGTTGTTCTTAGGAATGTTTGTGACAATCAGATTTTGAATTCTTTTACTCTTAATTACACCATTTATATATCACATTTTTTAGTGAAAGATATATATATATATATATATATATATATATATATATATATATATTTTTTATATATATTTTATATATTATATAATAAATATAAAATTGAGCATAAAAAGTCATAAATTCATATAATTTTAAAGTTTTGGATTTTTAGGTTAAATTCAAAATGTGAGTTAGGTCCAAATTTTATTTGTGTTGTTTGTTATAGATGAATTCTCCATTCAATAAAGATTCATCGTTTATTAGATTCAAAATAAAAAATTGACTTAAATCATATATTCTATATCGATAATCTTTTTGTTCATTTTACGATATATACAGATCAGACTGTAATAATAAAAAGAATAACTCAAAATTTAAAAGATTATACATACAAAATAGGATAACGATATTTTTTGACTTATTTTTAACTCATTATTTCAATATTTTTTTAATTTTTAATTTTAATTTTTTTAATAATATAAAATAATATTTGAAAAGTGATTAAAATAATAAATTAAAAATAAATAAAAAAATTGATTCAAAAATACGATTAACTATATTCATAACAAAATCAAAAAATGATATTATCTATGAATGATTAATCTTGTATCGGGATGTGAATTGTGTGTGCATTAGTCTAGTTGACATTACATGAGGTCTACTTACATGGTGTGATGGGTTGACATGTAACTTGAGGGTGCTAGGTAGGTTCTCGGCCTAGCACTGGGCTTTTCGTTTTGTCTAACAGAAATTAACCTAACAAATAAATGAGTGGCCACATCCCTGTAAACGTAAGTATGGTAAAACTTACAAACACACTTATCTTTTTCTTTTCATAGGTTTATTGTTGAGGTGGAGAAATTTTGTTATGAATATGTGTTTGTTGTTGTGATGAAAGTAGAGTAAAGGAGAAGAAGAAGGCAGAAGCTAGAAGATATTATTGTGTAGGCATGCAGTGGGTATACTGAAAGAAGCCTAGATCAGCCAAATTGGAACTTCCACCTGACCCTTTCGCCACCTTTTTTAGTTGTGGTGGATCACCCCTGAATTAATCAACCCATTCATTACATGCTTCAACAGTTACACAAAGATTCCAAGTTTTAGGGCTATGTCCAATCAAACACATGGCCCTACCACCACCACCCCCTTTATTTTCAGCCCATTAATGCTCCACACTCTTTCAATTTTTATCACCATGCCTTCAAAATTATGTTTATCCACACAAATTATCATCACATCACCATGGATGCAGTAAAGATTGGAATAGTTAAAAGTTGAGAGATGAAAGAGTACATCGCCATCACAATCTCTTTGGTAATAATAACCAAGTGGGAGAGAGGAACACACGCCTCGCCTTCTACAGTTCTCCATGTCTACTTCCTCTGTTCATATTACCACTCTCACTTATAGTTTTGTGTGTTTACTGTCTCACTCTGATATGGAAACAGACTGTACCATCGCACACTCACTCTCACTTTTCGCTCTATGTGTGTGTCTGCAGATGAATTTCTTATAAAAAAGAGAGAGAAAGTTGATTAAACATGCCGAAAGAAGACCGATGAATCATACAGATGCTACGCTACTCAAGAAAAAATTGTCATCATGTCCAAACAAATCAAAAGCTTCTGCTACACATAGCTTTTAAGTCAATAATTGAATGAGGGCAGTGTTAAAATTCTTAATTTTTTTTTAAATTTTGTTCAAATTCAATAAACAATGCCTGAGAAATATTCTTTCTTTATAGTTTCTTAAACCTTTTTTAGCAACTAAGAAAGGGGAGACAAGAAAACTTGCTATGTATTGATTTGGTAATTGATGCAGAGTGAATGAGGAGGGAGAGATGAAAATCAATATTGAACTGTTGAGTTAAGAGGTTGTTCCATTATTATATGATATATCTCTAATGCGATTTTTCAACCGTGACAGAGGCAATCTAGAAGATCCTGTGCAGTTTTATGTCAAACCCTTTTGCGTGTGTAACATTATTACTGTCTTAAACTTTATTATTATTATTATTATCTTTGGTGATGAAAACACCAATTAATGAGTTGGTTTTAAATATGTGAGATCGATGGTAACTGTAAGTGATACCGTGAAAGAAAATTAACTTGCACATGCGTCTGCGACTCCTGAAATTAAATTTGTACCCAAACAGTATTTGAGCTCACTATTCTATGCTTTGCCTCCTCCTACTCTGTTCTCCCTTTCCTCCTTCTGTCTCTACTCCATTTCCAAACATGTCAAGATCCACATATCGTTATCATCCTTTTAGTTTCTTTCATTCCACGTGCGCCTACACACGTCACACGTGCCTCCGAATACTTCTACTCTACCCTCCTCCTTTCTCTGTTCTACCAACCACACTATAAGTTTCTTATAATATTTCAAATCTGAATATTACAGAAAAAATTACTTGAATTTCTCTGTGTTCAATTATTATTAATTAACAAATAAAAGCAAAACACAGACGCATACAAAGTTTGTTTATTTATGGCCTTTTCTTGTCCCTCCAGCCACTTACAATTTCTCAATCCAAAACTCAACACTCTCCCTCACTTCTCTCTCTCTCTTATAATATTATCTTCACTGTCCATAACCATATCTCCATGCAGAAAACATACTCTTTCTCCTGCATGTCCTCTTGTGGCAGTGATAGTGCCAGCTTTGAAGCTGACGAGAATGGCAATGAAGATTCCATTTCCCTCTCCCTTGGCCCTCCTTGCCACCACAAATCCAAACTCCTTAACCCAAAACACACTTCTGCTCTGCGTGCTCATCAGAAAAACCCTAACTCTGATGACCCCACCGCTGTAACAGTTGCCCTCCACATTGGCCTTCCCACCACCGCTACCAAACCTTCTTCCACTCCGCCTCATGGCCGATATTGGATCCCTACTACTCAACAAATCCTTATTGGACCAACTCAATTCTCTTGCACGGTCTGTAACAAAACGTTCACCCGTTTCAACAACATGCAGGTCAGTCCGTAACATCTGAAACTCAACTACTTAGCAAGTTTAGTATTTTTTTTAATTCATGATAACCATTTATTAGACTGAGATTAATAATCTCAAAATAGTACTTTCTCATCGTTAAAGTCTTACATACATTTACGAACACTGCAGAGGCCTTTAGACCCTCTTGCTAATAAAAAAGTAGTATATACACGCAGTAAAAAGGTAAGCCCTTGCCTTTTCTGTTGAAAGTGTGGTTTGAAAAATCCAAGAAGTCTTTCATTGCATATCAACCATCAAAAGTCAAGCTAGATAGAAGTTGTAATAGTGTTAGTTAATTAGCGCAAAAGTTAGAGTGATTAACATTCGAACTTACGATTAAGGAACATTAAAAAATCTTTAAATTGTCTGTACATGTACGTAAACTATTTTCTCATCCAACATCTCAAATCCATGTCTAGTGTTTTTATATGCTCTATTTTTAAGATTCACCGAATGCAAAGCAGAACTGGTGTGTTTTGGTGCGCGTTATTTTGGTCTCAAGAAAGACATATTCTTATATATTGTTACAAATATAGATGCATATGTGGGGACATGGATCAGAGTATAGGAAAGGGTCGGAGTCATTGAGAGGGTCAAAAGCAGGTTCTTCGATGCTGAGGCTACCCTGCTATTGCTGTGAAGAGGGTTGCAGAAACAACATAAACTATCCGAGGTCAAGGCCACTGAAGGATTTCAGGACCCTCCAAACACACTACAAGAGGAAGCACGGAGGGAAGCCATTCGAGTGCAGGAAGTGTAACAAGGCATTTGCAGTGAGAGGTGATTGGAGAACACACGAGAAGAATTGTGGGAGGCTTTGGTTCTGCATCTGTGGTTCTGATTTCAAACACAAGCGGTCCCTGAAAGACCATGTCCGTGCATTCGGCAATGGCCATGCTCCACACAGCTTGGGTGAAGAAAGAGATGATGAGAGTGAAATGGTGTTTTTAGTTTGAAATAATAGAAGGTAGGTGTATGGTAGGGTTTTATTTTTGGTTGTAACTAGGAGTTGGATTGATCCATTAAAAGATTGTACGTTGTCTGTGGTACGTGGAAGAAAAGGAGTGCGAGACAAACAGTGAAATGAAAGCTAAGGTTCTTGCATTAAAGGTTTCAAGTGGCAGTCTTATCAACTCAAAAGGACGTTTTCTTTCGATGCTACTTTTGCTGAGATATTATTCAGAGAAAGAGAGATTGAGAGAGAGAGTGTGTAACTTAACGAGGGTACTCGAGACTGGAGTGTAATCAGTGAGTCTGAGTGCAGACGAGATGAGAAAAGGGACATGCAGACTAGAGCAGACACAGACTCCATTGTTCTTTACTTTACATCTTCATATACCCTAACCATATTATTGCATAAATTATATTACTCAAAGATCCCTATGCTAAGTCAAAAATATGGGAGAAATATCTACTATATAAGAATGAGAAGTAAAAAAAAAAAAGGAAAGTGTTTTTTTCTTTTACACTAGACAACCTATTTTTAAGAGGATTTTGTTTATTAGAAGAAAATTAGTTTTTGCATTTATAAAGAAAGAAAAAGAAATTGAAGAATAAAATAAAAAAAAAGTGTAAAGTGTATGTAAAAATTTGTTGAGTATATTAATAGTGAGAAAGTGTATAAAAAGGAAAAAGGGATATTCTTAGTTACTTAAATCGATCACTGTATATGTTTATAGTTTCCATTAATATTGTAGTTTTAATCCACATATATGTAATATATATTTAAAGGATATAACTTACAAAAGTAATTAACAACAAGTACTTATTTATCATAATATTATTAGATAAAACTATGCTATTATAATATACCAAATCCTTTTTATAAATCTTAATGTCAAATATTATGAATATAGTCGAGTATAACAAAAGGGGAAAAAATTGTTTGATCCCTACGTCCATTTGAGTCTAGGTTTTAATAATAGAATATTATATTAACATAATTAAAAATAAATATAAATAAAATATTATAATAAAATAATGATTTTTAAAAGTATAAGTTTGAGACACGGTCAAATTATTACTGTCCTCACACACTTTTAAAGTATTTATATAAGAAAAAAAATTTAAGGTACTATATTATTTTAGCATCAACCAATATTTACAAACTTTATTCTTTAATATTTTTTATGAATATAAAAAATATTTTTTTAATGACTGAAATACCTCAGTGATATATTTAGTCTAAAAAAACATTTTCCTATTTTTACACTTTCGAAATAAACAGTAAATGTGGTAGGCCTAACACAGTAAAAATTGCAGGTCATATTGAAAATACTATACGAAAACGGATGAAAAATTAATTATCATGGGGTAAAAGATGAATTTTAAATAATGTGTTTTTCACTGACATTATATTGTTTTCTGACAGGAACAAATTATGATCAGTTCTCAAGTGAACTAATTCATTGACAAAACTAATTTCTTTATTTTCTTTATATTTTTCCTGTGTTTTTCGACTCAAACACTTTCCCGAAAGTTAGTGTCTCTAGCATATATTTTATTGTGTACATCTTCATTTATGATATTTGTGTAAATGATTAATCCCAAGTTTTGTGAAGTTGAAAAGAAAATTAAAAAAAAAAAAAAAAGTGCGGGGGTGAGGAATAAGAGGTTGGAGTGAGTGGGAGTTACGATGGAGGCACACTGATACGTGGTGCTGTTTCTGGGGTTTCACCCAAAGGCCTTTCTTTTGCCTTTTCAGACCAACTACAAACTCATACTACCAAACATTTTTCAGACCCTCTGTTTTTACCATCATTACCTCCCTCTTTTACCTTTTAACCCCCCCTACCCACTCTTTTTCACAACACATTATATTATTATACCCACAAAACTAAATATTAAATTACCAAACAAATACAAAACACAAGTAAATATCTCATAAATTATTATATTCTAATTTTAAAACACCAATTGATGCTTGTTTCATCTTTACAAATTTTTATACATCATTTTCTCATGTCAAAATTTTCATATCAGAGTACAACAATAATTACTTGTAATTTTCATTTGCTGATACCAACTTCTTCGTTTCTCTACTGGTTTCTTTATCCTCAGTTCTTGATTGAACAAAAATTTAATTGTATTATCTTTTAAAAACTATTTTTAGCATGGTTATTCTCAGCAGTGTTCTTTGGTCGAGGCTCTCATGCCTCTTGCGTTAAAGCCTTTTTACCTTTTCCTTTTTCTTCCCCTCTTTTTTTCTTTTTTGTTACATCAAAAGTTGATTGAAAACGAAGCATAAAGAAAGGTTGCAAAAACCTAGGTGAGATCATTAATGTTGTATATGCATATGGACCGTGCATGCTCGACGCTTGCATCTTGAAATTGAAAGTGCGCCTTTTTTTTCATGCGTTTAACTTCCATTCATCAATGTTTGAAAAAAAGGTTATTTCCTTGCATTTTATTTCACATTTTCAAACATCATTTTCATATAATGAAATAAAAAGGAATACAAGTTTTATTACACTGTTGTTGTTTTTTTTCAGTTAAAATCCAAAAGGCAAATGTAAACAATAGGATATGTAGGGATATTCTTGGAAAACGTAAATTATTTAAAGGTGTTATGGAAAATCTAAAGTGGTGCATATTATTTGAAAAAGAGATAAATAGATAAACAGAAATGTTTAGAGGGATGTGAGAGATAAGCTGCTTTTACACGCAACAATGTGTTAAGGATAAGACAAGTCAAGTTAAGGAACGTTAAGAGGATGTCATGCATGCAGTTAGCATAATGGACAGTTCTTGTCTGTGGTTTTTAAATTATCTGTCACACTGCTAATCATATCTGTTAGAGCTTTTGCACAACTTCTTATCCTGCCATCATTCAGCCATGTTTGGACTCACAAAGCGGATAATGTTTTTAAGATGTTAATGATGTTATTTCAAATATTAAAGTATTAATATCATTTATAAAAATGAAAAACTTTTTATACTTTAATGTTTTGCATTTGGATGAATTTGGAGGACACGATGAATTTTAGAAGAAAAATAAAAAAAAGGTGAACGTTGAGTTTGTTTTGATTCATATCGTGTTTGTTTATATGAGTTTCACGATGAAGATTGATGAAACCTATTTGTTTATAGGGATTAGAATTGATTTTGTGTAGATAAATTTGATCAATAATGAAATATTTCATTCTTACATAGATGAAGATGAAGAGAAAAATACAACTTAATACATAGACATTTATTTAAATATCCATCATTTCTTTTAAAATTTCATTTTAACAAATATGTTTTTACTTAAACCTTGTAGGTAATTAATTATAATATAATAATATTAATATTAATTACATTAATAATAATAATAATAATAATAATACTAAAACTAATAATAATAGTTATTTTTTATTTTATACTAATTTTATCTGTAGCGATAAGACTGTAATTAAAAAAATTATCTAATAAAACATATTGTTTTATATTTATCGTATCCATCAAATCATGTACAAACTTTCATCAACTTTACTCTCAAATCTTTTTATTCTCACCTCTCAATCCTTTGAAACAAACAATATCATTTTTTTCTCTACATCTTTCCAAATTCATCCACTTACTCTTTCTTTGTTCCTACAGCAACCAATAGTCTAACATTGCATAGAAGTTGAGGTCTAAAGCGATTTAAATACCCCTTTCTCCTTCCATCCATCGAGATGTTCTTTAAGGACAAAACTGTGACAGAGCTTTACTCAAAAGAGGACAATAACTCAAATAAGGGATGATTGACACTAACAATATTACTCAACGAACTTGGGATCGAAACAATGCATCCACCATGGGACCAATAACGAGGTTCTATATGCGAACCATCGGTCCCTTAAGCCCTTTATTGGGGATCACTTGCTTAATCCCCTTACACCTCGACTACTAGGTTTATGTTCCTACCGCATCCAATTACTTCACATAGTTTATAGTTGATGTCTAAGGTACCCTTTTCTCCTTTCACCCACCAAGACACTTTTTAAGGATAAAACCGTGACGGAATTCACTCCAAAACGGATAATATCTCGAATGAAGAATAATTGACTCTAACGATGTCATTCGATTGATTTACGATGGGAACACTCTTAGAAAATATGATAAATTAAAAAGTTATTTTAATGAATAAAAATAAATTATTATTATTATTATTGATCATAAAAATAATTTAAAATAAAATATAATTAGTACAAATTATGTTAAAATAAATGTAAATTATTATTTAAAATAATATATATATATATATATATATATATATATATATATATATATATATATATATATATATAAAAATATTGTCCTCGTTTTCGTGTTTGTGAATAGTCAATCATTTGAAACAAATATAAGTATATTAAAAATAATCATCTAATTTGAACACATATTAAAAATAAAATCATGGATAAATTCCGAATTTTAAAGAGAACAAAACCTCAATACGACACTGTCTTATTTTATTAAAATGAGGTATTGCTAAAACGATAATGAATATTACTAATTATTGAATTGTTAATAAGATATGCGTGTTTATTGTTAATGATGTCTAACTTATAAATAATAATTTCCTTTTAGGGATTTTTATTTAGATATTATAAAATTATATAAAAAATAAAAATAAATTATTGATAAAAAAACAATAATGATTAAATAATGGTTTGAAGTTTGATTTTCTAAATTATTATTTTCATTTAATCTTATGAAACTAATATTGGTTTTAAAGATATTATTTATTTTTAATTTGCACTATTGCACTACAATTTATTTAAATTTTCTTAAAAAACTTGTATTATTTATATTTTAAAATAATAAGATTTGATTTTATATTTCCAAATAATATTATTTTATTAACAAAATGCGTATAGAGATCTATGGATATAGCATATATAAAAGAATTCTTCATACATCCTTTATGTGAATAGAGTACTACCACTACGGAATCCCTAACAAAATAGATATTTTTTAACAAGATTAGTAGCATGTAAATAATACGATACAAAGAAAAATGTTTACAGATTGTTTGTGTTATTTGTGTACTTTATATGATTTATCGTAATTTAACGAAAGATGATAGAAAAAGATGGAAAGACTCTGAGAGTGAAGACTTGAAAGAGCAAAAGCATTGTGAAGCTCAGACAGCATTTCCAATTTTGCCTTACATTGCCTCTTACACTTTTAATATTTTTTATACAATGTATTTTTTACAGGTTTAATATTTAAATTATAATTATATATTACATTGATAATTGTATAAAAAAATTCTAAACAAATTGATAATAAAATATTTTAGATTTGTTTATTGAGAGAATATTATATAAATTTTAGTGTATATATATGGATCCTTAAATAATTAGATTTTTATAACATTTGGTAAATAAGATTTAACTGAAAAAAAAATAAAACTTTGAATCTAATCGCTAATTTGAAAATAAACAAAGCAATTAAAATTTATTAAAGGGTGTAATAGTTTGTGAAATTCGAGCACCTATTATACATACATACATATATATATATATATATATATATATATATATATATATATATATATATATATATTTTTTTTTTTTTTCTATTTTCAAAACATTTAATTATGTAGAAAAAGTTAGGCTCATAAATCGGTTTTTATATATTAACGAACTGGTAGAAATTTTCTATAACTAAACGGTAGAAAATGTTTATGGAATTTTTAACTTTTATATTTTAAAACTTATACATACACCAATTTAGGTTTGCCGAAAATTTTATTTCATTTTTTCTAAAAATGTTTACGAAAAAACTTTTCAAAACAAGCTAAGAGGATATTAAGCAAATGACAATCGTTTTCATGGCCCATTTATCTCAACGCCCAAACAATATCAGGCTTATCATCGAGTTTTGGCACAGTGTCTATATAGTTGGGCTATCCACCAAAATTTAGTTTTCGGCTCCGTAAAAAAAAAGAAACACACCAGAGGCTAAAATCAATACTCAATAAGCGAGTATATTTTTACTCCGTACATTTTCTTTCTTTATTCGTTTGTTATATTTTTGGGTTAAATATGTTTTTGTCCCCAAATTTTAATAAATTTTGTAATTAGTTTTTTTTCAAAATTTTATAATAATTTAGTCCTTCTCACCAAATTTTGTTAAATTTATTTATCATTTTAAACACATTTTATGATAACATTTGAGTTAACATTGAAGCGAAAATGTGTCAAACAGTGTAAACAATTAAAATAGTATCATGAAATATACATGAAATCTCAGATAAACTTAACAAAATTTGGTTAAAAGAACTAAATTCACGTATTTTTAAAGATGAAAGACTAAATTGATCAAAATTTTTGAAAAGGAACTAATTTCAAATTTCATTAAAATTTAAGGGACAAAAACATATCTAACCCTATATTTTGTAATCTTAATATCAAAGTATACTTTTTCTATATGTTTAAATTGTTGTATATTAATATCATTTTTTATACCGTTATTGGATTAAAATAGATCATAACATTAACAAAAACAAAATGACAAGCATATCTATCTATTAGTGTTTCCATATGGTATAGATAAAAAATGGTATAGACATTAAAGACAAACCAAAATTTTCATCCTAGTTTTAAATTACTTTTTAATAGGTTATTCTTTTCTAACAGGTTTTCCCTAAATTTCCTTAAATTTCTCAACAACGTTTTCTTTCTTTCAGTTACATATGTGCGTTTTTTTGTATAAGTTACTGTGTAAAAACTTAATTCTTTGATTGTCTTAAAATTAATTTTCAGTAATTAATTTTCAGTAAACAAGTTAGCTATATCTTAAAATTAATTTTCAGTAAACTATTATGAGTATAGTGTGTATTATAGTAATTAACTATGTTTATCAAATGTATAAATCTAAAATAAAAAAATTGTACTTTTTTTAAAACACCTTTAAATAAATTAGCTTTTGTAGAGAAGTTTGTTTATAAAAGTCTCATAACATCAGTTATATAAGAATGAGTTAAGTCAAGTGTGACTTTAAATATATTTATCCGCATCTTTCATGTAAAAAATTATATTTACATTCGTCTTCACTTATGTTAGGTATGAAATTTATTTTTCATTATCGTTCCCAATATTAAACTTGCTTATACTTTGTTACACATGATCTCGAATATTAACTAAGTATGTTTCTTAAAAAAAAAATATTTTATGTAATGCAAAATTGAACTCTCAAATTTATAGTCAAATATTTTATGTAATACAAAATTAAACAAAAAAAATACAAGTATTTAATGAAATAAAAATAATAAAACGTATTTAAAAAAATTAATTCAATAAAATTGAGGTTTAAATTTCCTAAAATATGGCACTAAAGTTGTGATGAGAAAAATAATATCTTAAAGATTTAAGAGGATTTGATAGATACTAAACAACTCAAATAGTTAAAAGAGATGAAATAAAAAATTCGTAATAAAATAAGAATTTTTCAAATAAGACCAAATAAAAAAATATTAAAAGATCTTTTAACAATTTAAAACGGAATGAGTATGGAAATGATAATGAATTGAATATATAGTCCTTATTCCTATGTCTAATTTTAAAAAATAAATATTACTTATATCCATATCATGTCCTCTAAATTTTTGGATTTTAGATAAAAAAAAATGGAACGAATGAAAATAATACCTACCAATTTAGATGTATTTGTCTTCCTAGTTTAAAAATATCATGAAAGAAGAATGTAAAAAGAGAAGGAAAAATAGAAAACACACAAACTGAATAAAAAAGGAAGAGTAATATACACCAAAACCCCAAAATGCATGAATGATTGTAGTCATGTCATGACCCAAAAGAGAGAAAAAAAAGTGGCATTTTTTATTTTTTATTTTTTCGGGTGGGCTGGGTTTCCAGCTTGATCTTGTTTATATAATAAAATAAAAGCTTGAATATTTTTTCTATTTTTTAAAATTTGGAATAAATTTACTTTTGGTCATATAAACTTAAAACCGTCTTTCAATCCTAAGAATTTAAAAATTATTTTTTTAATCTCTCTATCTCAAGTACTGCTGTTTAATTTATACTTACACTGTTAGTAATCTACTTATAATTTTGTTCATACCACTAAATACCTTCTCACGTGTTTATTTTGGTTTAAAAATATTCACTTTAATACATTTAAATGTAACTGGAAAAAGAAACTGTTATTTTTTTCAAATTACAAAGATTTTAAAATAATTTTAAATTTTTACTACCAAAAAAATTTTTACTCTAAATTTAACTTATTAAATATACGTTCAAATTAAAATAATTTCTTACTTTTCTGATTGAGAAAAAGGAATCGTCATAATCTTAACACTACTCTATCATTGTATGATAATATATATGATACCTCTGGTTTTTTGTACGAAAAAATAAACGTGAGAAATATTTTAGTCCTAATTATAAGAAAAAAGTAAATTTTTAATCATTATTTTTCATTTCGTAAATTACCGGGAAGTCATTTACCCCTTAAAACCCCTGATACTATTAAAATTATTTTATATTTTGTGACATTTCTTTAGAAAAAGAAAATCATAAGAAATGTATTTGATCTCATTTTCCTCAAAATTTTGTAAAGTTCCATAAAATATCAGTAGAAAAAGTCCTTATACAATGTAACCATATAAGTCGCATACAAGGATTGAAAAAATATATCGAGTCATCATCGTAAAAAAATGTTACTTATTTTTCTTTTTAATTTTATAGAAAAAAAAATAATAATAGTCAATTAAAAACCGATTGAGTCAACTAGTCTTAATTCATATGTAAAGGATTCTCACATACATTGTTATATGGAATGAGTAAAATTGTTAATTGATGACGTGATTAGCATCTGATAAATTAAGGTCAACAGATATTTAATGTTTGTAATTACTTGAAGTAATTGAAATGTTTAGCAGGCAAGTAGCGAGAACAAGTTAGCTAAGTCAAATGTTTTAGGAAACAAACATTTTGGGTGTCGGAAACATCTAAGGAAAACAAAGAAAGAGAAAGAAGAAACAATGTCGGAGACGAAAATGAAGAAATGACTATAAACCAAAAGACTCCTGTGAGTGTAGGAAACGTTCATCGCTGCACCTATCTATCACAGACCCTTCTTCTTCCTCTTTCGTCCATATATTTTGCAGAGACAAAGTCCCAACCAAACACCTCAATGCTACCTTGAAAATTCCAAATTTTGTCATCATTAATTACAGCAGGTAGAACAAACTACGACTATTTGTTCAAATCAAAATTATCATAAAAGTCTATTCCTAAAACAAACACCCATATGTTTATTTAAATCATATGATCCAACTCTTATGGCGACAGAAACAGAATTTGGAATAGTGAATAAGTAGAGTCTGATGTGAAGCTATTAATTTAGTGGATATGAGAATTAAATCCGAACCTAAATAAAATTGACACTTGTGTCTAATACGTCGTAATAAGTAGCATGCATGTGGTTGAAGATTGAAACATTTAACGAATAAAATGTCGAAGGTTTTGTGCACAATCACAGGAAGTCATAGATACACATTTGGCTCTTTACGCAGACTAGATGGAACATGAAGTGTTCAAAAATATATTTATATTTTCTATGGAAGAGGTCACGTGGGACCTCACCTCGTTTCCAAAGTGCCTCGATTATTAATTCTCTGATTTTAGAAGATTCAATTCCACTATTACAACACCAGACTATGACTTCTGCCAGAGAGTAATGTTCCTCAACATCATTGAAACATTTGGAAGAAGAATAACATTATGTTTCGGTTTGAATTTTCTCATGTCCAGGGAAAGACTAGTTAATAACTTCTGTATGCTTATTTATTCCGCAACTACCGATTAATTAAAATAATGTTATTTCATTTATCATAAAATGACTATAAATCTAGTCAGATTTGTAATTTATAGGTTTAATTATTCGGATGATCCAATTTGGTGAGAGTGTGTCAATTTCGTACCCGCATAAAAATAATGTCAATACTTACTTTTGAAAAAGTGCATCAATTAGGTTTCTTTGAGAAAAAAAAAATTAACGCCATTCACAGCATGTCACGTGTCACTTTCTAGTTTTTTTAATTTTTTTTTGCAACATTTTTTTGTTGTCACGTGTCATGTCCTTGTGACACGTGACAATGTCACTCTCACGTGGCAGGATAATACCACGTGTGACAAATGTCATTGTACTGATTTCAATTTAGTATCTATATATACCTCATTGTTTCAATTTAGTTCCCACTCTTGTGTCTTTTGTTCAATTTTGTTCCAAATTTTTTTAATAATTGAAATACATTTTTTAATTCACTTTTTCATAAAATTAAAAGTAATTAAGTATAAATATTTTTATGACATTAAGTACTGATATTTACATTAAAATTTAGTGGTAAGAAAATGTGATACTAATAGAACAATATAGTCATCAACTTTTTTTTCTTCAAAATAGAGCAATATTGTCTCTCTCCAATTGAAGACCAAATTTATTATTTGTATAAATGTTATACTAATATTTTTTTTATTAAAAATGACTTTTTAGCATATTACGTTATTGTATATTATTAACCCATATCTTGTCAATGTATTTTTTGACCACTAAATTTTAATTTAAAATATAAGTACTTAATTTTGTAAAAATATACTTAAGTAGTTTTAATCTTATAAAAAAATGAATTAAAAAATATACTTCAATTATTAAAAAAAAATTAGGATAAAATTGAACCAAAGACACAAAAGTTGAGACTAAATTGAAACAATGAGATATATACGGGTGTTAAATTGAAATCATTACAATGACATTTGCCACACATGGCATTATCCTGTCATGTGATACTGACATTAACACGTGTCACAACAGGGACTTAACATGTGACAACAAAATTTTTTTGCAAAAAATAAAATAAAATATACAGAGAGTGACACATGGCATGCGGTGTTAATTATTTTGTTCTGACAGAGACTTAATTGAGACATTTTTTCAAAAATAGGAATGTAATTGACGTTTTTTCCCCCGGATACCAAATTATATACTCCTATCAAAATAAGTATCGTCCAAATAATTAAACCTAATTTATACTATGTAAAAGTAATCAAAAAATTTGGAACCGATTTAACATATTATGGCAACCTTTTTTTTCCTTCCCTTTTACTCATTCTTTGTTTTCTTTATGTATTTTTTTTCTATGAAAATATAGTTGCCATTTTGCATTGATTGTGCTTAGCATGGGTTCTGTTTTTATTTTTAATAACTTAAACAATAATAATCTTTAATATATAAATTTAGTAACTTCCCCAATAATATTTTTAAAAGTGTTTATTGTCAACATTTTTCTTAATAAAACAAATTGGTTATAATCACGAAAGACCCTAAATTGGTGATATTCCTTATTGGCCTGCGAATTATTCTTCCCTTTTTGTTAAGCTTCGCGGTTTATTAGTTGGATTGATTTTATTAGGCTTCAATGTTCAACCTTTCATATTAAAATTTATGGTGTGTACGGTAAGAGCGAAGAACATATAGAAAAGAAAAAACATAGACAATGATGTTTTCTTTTTATACGGTCGAAGGAGAAAATCAAAGAAAAGTGTTTGTTTCTTTTAGAACTATTTTTCAGTTTTAGGTTTTTTTTTTTTTTTTTTTTTTTTTTTTTTTTTTTTTTTTTTTTTTAAAATTTTTTTGTGAATTTTATTTC